>Ga0164318_10000079_pt1 | contig 51906 bp, 51 predicted proteins | sample GuaBasSedimGuay9_FD_113734 | JGI IMG/M metagenome (GOLD analysis project Ga0164318, IMG submission 113734) | Subseafloor sediment microbial communities from Guaymas Basin, Gulf of California, Mexico - Guay9, Core 4571-4, 0-3 cm | ecosystem: Environmental > Aquatic > Marine > Hydrothermal vents... | reverse complement strand
ATGTCTCCATTAACACGACAAGAAGTTTTCATAATATATAATCTTTTAGGAGTTGCAATGAACGAGGTATTATTTTCTATGCTTATATACCAGGGTTACTTTAGAATATCTCATCTTTCTTGGTTTTTAACTGATATAAGTGGAAAAAGGCTTATTGAGTCTATTCCTACCTGGTATGCTCCTCCGAGAAACATCTTTTTAATGAGAAGCTTCTTGAACAGTGGATGGGCCATTCCTATTGCTGTAATGTTAATGGCTTTACTATTTACATTAATTTCTGAAGTAGGATTGGGTCTTTTGATGGGATATTTGTTTGTTGAAGTTGAAAATCTACCTTTTCCAACAGCTCCTGTAGCAGCCGAAGGTATCCTTACTATATCAGAACGTGACCCTCTACGGGTAAAGATTTTTGCTCTTTCAGCTGTTATAAGCATAGTTTGGTCAGCACTGACATTCGGTGTACCGACACCTATAGGAGGAAGTATCGGTATTCGTCAGGGATTATTATCATTTATTGACATAACTCCCTGGTTAAGCAAGTTCATGCCAGGAGCTATTATGGGTGTTACCTTTGAGCCATTTCCTTATACTTTCGGGTTTATTCTGCCCGGGTTAAAGTATGTGTTGAGTATGTTAGTTGCATCCTATGCAATTTGGTTTTTCGGTAACTGGCTGGTATTAAGAATAAAGGCACCTATGTTTTCGGATATACAGAAAATATATACACCTACTATGACCACTGGTTTACTCCAGTATTGGTCATATAATTTTGTTTGGGCTAGTTTTCTTATGGGAGCAGCATTGGGTGTAACTACTATCCTTGTTATAAGGGGATGGAAATTCTTAGCAAAAGCAATTGTTTCGTTATCTAAGCTTAAATCGATAGGACAAGGTGGTTATCTGCCTTTATCGTTTATTATGATGTTATGGATTGGTGGTGTAATTGGATATGCGACTTTAATTATGTTGCTTGTTCCAGATTTTCCAAAGATTATACTTATTCTATTTTTAGTTTTGCTTCCATTTTTGAATGCTCTACTTAATGCTAGAGGTTTAGGTGAGGTTGGATTCGGCGTATCTATACCTTATCCCAAACAGTTAATGATTCTTGTATCTGGATATAATGGAACAAATATCTGGTATGCACCAATTTATCCATTTGGATATGGTATGGGTAATGTAGCGGCACAATATACATATACTATTAAGGTTGCAAAGCTTACAGAGACAAATCCTTTAGATTACTTTAAGGCTTTATTCTTTATTATACCTATTACATGGATAATGAGCTTTATTGTTACTTCTCTATTCTGGCAAATGGCACCAATTCCTTCACAGGTATACCCGGCAACAACAACGATATGGCCTGAAAGCATGACTAGATTTGTTTTCTTTATGAAGAATTTTAGACATATTTATAAGTTTGAATTAATTGGGATAGGTTTTGTCATAATGAGTATATTAGCTTTACTAAGTTCTATACTGCCTATTCCTCTCCAAGTAATGGCTATGATGTGGGGATTTAATTTAATGCCTTATCATGCGAATGCTTTGGCCATTGGATGGCTTGTTGGTAAGATATTGTTTGAGAAAAAGTTTGGTAAGGAGAAATGGAATACTTATAAAAATGTCGTATTAGCTGGTGTTACATGTGGCTATGGTGTAGTTGCAGCTGTAGCAGCTACAACATTGTTAATTTCAAGAGCATTATGGCATACAGTTGCTAGTTATTAAACAAAAACTTTAACTTTTTTACCTAATATTTAAGGTGAGACTATGAATACATATATAGTTAAAACTGTTAATAGTTCTTTTAGCAGACTTAAACCTATTCCCCTAGAAAAAGTTAGATTGAAGAATTGTTTTTGGAAAAAATACATTGATAAGTTGATCAATGTTACTTTGCCGTCCCAGTATGATATACTTGAAGAAACTGGAAGAATAGATAATTTTAGAAGGGCTGCTGGTAAAATTTCAAAGGAATTTAGCGGGTTTTATTTCAATGACTCAGATGTATATAAATGGGTTGAAGCTGCCTCTTTAGCTCTAGCATATGAGAAAAATGAGTATCTTTTTAAAAAATTATTTAATGTAGTAAAGGAGATAATTGATGCTCAAGATGAAGATGGTTATTTAGATACTTATTTTGTATTTGATAGAAAGAGGGATAGATGGAGGGATTTACAGCATAAACATGAGCTTTATTGTGCAGGACATTTGATACAGGCAGCCATTGCTTATAGGAGAGCTCTGGGTAAAGATGATTTATTTGATACAGCTGTCAGATTTGCAGATCATATCTATGATACATTTGGTTACGGTAAGAAGCTTGGTGTTCCTGGGCATCCAGAAATCGAGATGGCGTTAGTTGAGTTGTATCGTGAGACTAGTGATACAAAGTATTTAGAGCTTTCAAAGTTTTTTGTTGAAAGTAGAGGAAAAGGATTAATTGGTGGAAGTGAGAATCAATTGGATCATAAACCTTTTCTTCAACTAGATGAAATTGTTGGACATGCTGTTAGAGCTCTATATCTTTGTTGTGGAGCCACTGACATATATATGGAAACAGGTGAACAGGTTTTTATGGAGACTTTATTAAGATTGTGGCACGATGCTGTGTATAGAAAGATGTACATAACTGGAGGTATGGGGTCAAGATATATTGGTGAATCATTTGGAGAGAGGTACGAATTGCCTAATAGAAGAGCATACCAAGAAACTTGTGCCTCCATAGCCAACATTATGTGGAATTGGAGAATGTTACTGGCTTTAGGAGATGCAAAATATGCGGATGTCATGGAGCTTGCCATGTATAATGGAGCTTTGGCTGGAATATCACTGAGTGGGAAAGAATATTTTTATGTAAATCCCTTAGAGGATAGAGGAAAGCATAGGAGGCAAAAATGGTTTAGTTGTGCATGTTGTCCGACAAATATTATTCGATTGATAGCGTCAATTCCAGGGTATCTTTATAGTTATTCAGGAAATGATATTTGGATACATCATTATGTTGGTAGTAGTGCTGAGATAAAAACGTCTAATAATTTGGTTAAAATTGATGTGGAGACAGATTATCCCTTTGATGGATATGTTAAAATTATAATATATCCTGAAAAAGAGGATGAATTTAATATTTGTCTTAGAATTCCTGGATGGAGTGAGAGAAACAAATTAGTTGTTAATAAAAAAGAGACGATTAAGATTGAAGATTCTGGAAAATATTATTGTATCAAGAGGAGTTGGTCTCATAGTGATGTTATCGAGTTGTACTTGGATATGGATATTAAGTTTATGATGTCTCATCCTTATGTGATGAATAATTATAGGAGAGCTGCCATAAAGAGGGGTCCATTAGTTTACTGTCTTGAGCAAACAGATAATAGTTACGATGTTTGGAATATAGCTATTTCACCAGATGAAAAATTTGAAATATTTTATGATCCGGCTGTCTTAGATGGTATACCTATTATAAAAGGAAAAGGTTATTTTATCGATGATTCTTTGTGGAGAAATAATCTCTATGTCTCTAGTAGAAAAATGTTTAAAAAATACGTTGAGACTGTGATAAAAGCTATACCTTACTATGCATGGGCTAATAGAGAGCCTGGGCCTATGATTGTCTGGATAAAGATTATTTAATTTTTCTAATCTGGTATACTTGTTTTATCTGTTTATCTCTTCTTTTTCTATATTTTAAAAACAGTATAAGTGGTAAAGTTGAAAAATTCGCTAATCCACCAATAAGTATTGGTAAATGTGGGCTAACATTCCAGAGATATCCTCCTATTAATGAAGCTAGTATGGTTCCTATACCAACTATAGTATCTGCAAACCCATTTATAGCAGATACATATTCTTCCGGTGCATATTTTGTTATTAATAGTCTTCTGGCAGGTAAGTCTAGAGTAATTGCAAGTCCCATAAAAGCATATAAAGCTAATGCTTCAATAAACCCCTTAATATTACTATATACTATGTATGACAGAGAGACAAATATGAAATGTAATGCCAAAGTTAAACTGCCACCTATCTTATCAGCTAGCCAACCAGCACCTAGCTGAAATATTAGCTGCGTAGTGTTACTGGTTCCTGAGAGTATTCCTACACCTATTTCATCTGTTCCTATCACATATTTTGCATAAAGTGCTAAGTATGGAACTGCTATGAATATTGACAAATCATGTAAGAATAGCGTGGTAACGAGAATTTGTAACCTTCGGTCTCTCTTATATAGTATTAAAACATCTTTTAGAGATAAATCTTCTTTTATATGATTACTTTCGGTTTTCTCTTTAAATGTCGAAACAAATCCTAATGCTGGAAATAAAGAAACTATTGAAACTATAAATAGAGTAAAATATCCAGATAATGTAGCTATAAAACCCGAGGCATAAGATGCCATTATCCTGCTCAGGTTTGAAAGAAACATATATGATGAATACATTAGTCCTCTACCTTTTGACTTACTTCTAACGAGAACCTTTACGCTAGATTGTGTTATTAACGCATTTACTGTGCCTATAAGTATAGCAAATATAAGGAATTGCCAAAAGTCTTTTATTATAATTAAATAGAATGTCCCAATGATCAATAAAAGTAAGGCAGTTATAAGGCTCTTCTTCCAGTCTATTATATCAACTACATAACCAGCTAAGAAGGATAAAAAATAGCTAAGGTTCATTATAAGACTTACAGATAATCCTATTTTCCAGGCTTCAAATCCTTTTTCATCAAGATAAAGAGGAAGTAATGTCTGCCACATAGTTATCGAAAAAGCTACAATAGCTGATATAACTGCAAAAAACATGAATTCTGATATTTTCTTCAATTTTTATCCCTCTTCGCCAATAGGATTACAACATTTTAGGCTATTTATGAATAAATATGTTTTCATTATTCCCATGCATTAAATGTTGTTTAGTCACACCTAAACTGCTAAATGTCTATCATTGTGAGAATTTGATCAAGACTTTTTCACGTGATTTTTCAACGTTTAAGAATTTTTTAGGGTTTCTAAGTTTGTCTAGTGTAAATTTAAGTTTGTCATACTTTATACTGATGATTAAGGCTCCTAGTATTATTCCTATTAGGAGAGCATAGATATGTCCTTCTACGTTCATCTCAGGAATACCTACTCCTATAAAGTTGAGAAAATTGTGTGTTCCTATAACTACTATTGTAGAAGAGAAAAACCATGCTGAGAATACGCCTACAAATAATATTTTTACAACAGGTTTAATTTCTCTGGTTTTTTCTATTTGTCTTACGAGGAATAGTGAAAAGGGTACAAATATACTTGATCCCAATAGTCCTATTATACCGAAGACTACCTGAGAGAGACCATATATCATAACGATATTTTGTTGATTGTATATGTCGAAAAATAGTTTTATCGAAGGAATAGTTTGTGATGTAAAAATCACTATTATGTAAGCTAAAGTCTGTGATAGTGCAGACATTTCTGCTCTATCTATAAAAATATTTTCAATTATGTATGCTCCCAGCAATATAAGGCTATAATATAGAAATGACAATATGTTATAGTAGAGATGATAAAAATCTTTATGGATGAACATAGATGTTAGTATGCCCCAAGGGGTATTTTTAGAGAGAGAAAGAATTAATATGAGGTTTTTTCCACTTATTGATTTCCATGTGTCTACCAGAAATGTCAGTATGATAATAGTAAATATACTTGCTATCATTATGGCATAGCGTTTTAGCAACAATGTTAAATTATCTATTATAATTTGGAAACCTACATAGATGGAAAACCTGTCCATTTCATAAATGTTAACTTTTAAATGTTATAAAACAGTATCTATCATTTGATATAGTTAAATATTATAACTATTTAGTTGCTTGAACATATATGAGTATTAAATGTGGAGTAGTTGGATATGGACCAGCGTTTAACATGGGACGTTTTCATGCAGATATTATTTCCAAAACTCCTGGATTGGAGCTTAAGGCTATAGTTGATATAAATCCAGAAAGGTTGAGAGTTGCAAAGAAAGATTTTCCATGGGTTGAAACTTATAGCAGCATTGATGATATGCTTGATAAATCTGATGTAGAATGTGTTACTATTGTTACGCCCCATAATACACATGCTTCTTTGGCCATAAAGGCATTAAAAGCAGGTAGACATGTCATAGTTGAGAAACCTATGTGTATTACAGTAGATGAAGCTGACCAAATGATCAATGAGGCAAAGAAATCAGGTGTGATGTTGACAGTGTTCCATAATAGGAGGCTTGATGGAAGTTTTCTATCAATAAAAGAAATAGTTGATGGAGGGCTAATAGGTAAGGTTTTTCATATCGAGGCATTTGGAGGTGGGTATGGACATCCTGGTTATTGGTGGAGATCCGATAAAAAGGTTTCCGGAGGTGCTTTTTATGACTGGGGTGCTCATTTCATAGACTGGATTCTTAACATTGTTCCTGAAAGGATAAAAGGTGTATATGGACACTTCTATAAGCTTGTGTGGAATGATGTAACTAACGAGGATCATGTAGAGGCAACGATTATTTTTGAATCCGGTGTAAAGGCTAATCTCCAACTTTCTAACATAGCTATTGTTAAAAAACCTAGATGGAGGATTTTGGGTACGAATGGAGGAATACTGGATGAAGGGGACGGTAAGCTAAAAGTATATAGACATATAGATGGTTTAAACTATGTCACCGAGGTAAAATATAATGAAACTAACTGGGCTAAGTTTTATGTCAATATTGTCGAACATCTGGTTAACGGTAAAGAACTATTGGTGAAGCCAGAGGAGGCAAGAAGAGTGATAGAAGTTATTGAGGCTGCTGAGAAATCTTCGAAAAATGGTGAATTAGTTAAGCTAAAATATGAATAAATTATAAAATTTTTCCTATATACAAAGTTATTTTATTGTATATTTTCTTTTTAATTATGGGAAATGTTTTTAACTATTTATTAATAATAGTTAAGGATTAACATGTCTAAAAAATCGAATATTCTTGTTTTAGACAATGGTAGGATATTTGATTCAACTGGTAAAGAGCCTTTTATTGGACGTGTTGTTGTTAAAGATGAAGTAATTTCTGATATAGGTACTAGGGGGGAAGTCGAGATACCTGATGATGCAGAGATTCTAGATCTGGGAGGTAGAACAGTTTTACCGGGTTTGATTGACGCACATATGCATCTAACTGGCTTTCGGAGTGGAGATATGGTTAAGGAACCTCTTTTAACGCCTTTCGGTGTCTTTGTTGCTCGTGCTGTTAATGATCTTAAAGCATTATTAGATGCTGGTTTCACAACGATATGTGATGCTGGTGGTTTAGTTGCATTGCATCTAAAATATGCAATTAATGAGGGAACTACTATTGGTCCTAGAATTGTTGCTGCTGGACCGTTTTTGTCGCAGACCTTTGGTCATGGCGATACACACTATATGCCTGTCGAATGGGTTGATGTGAGAATTACTAGAAAGTTAACTCCATTGGGTGCATTAATATGTGATGGTGTTGATGAGTGTAGAAAAGCAGCACGTTATGCTATGAGAGAAGGCGCGGATTTCATCAAGATTATGACTACTGGTGGTGTATTATCAGAGAAGGATAGACCAGAGTATATACAGTTTACATTAGATGAAATTAGAGCGATTGTTGAAGAAGCTGAGCATGCCAATAGATTTGTACATGCTCATGCTCAGGGTGCACAGGGTATAAAGAATGCTCTAATAGCAGGAGTAAAGGTTATTGCACATGCTATTTATATGGATGAGGAAGGATTTGGACTTGCTAAAGAGAAAGATGCTATAGTTGTACCTACTCTTTCAATTGTTGATAAGATTATAAGTATAGGTAGAAAGGTTGGTATTCCTGAATGGGGTTTAAAGAAATCTGAGGAGGTATATAAGATTCATTTGGAGACTATTAATAAAGCTTATAAAGCTGGTGTGAAGTTAGCCACGGGTACAGATTTTATAGGAGGTCCTTTTCCACAAGGAGAAAATGCTCTTGAACTTAAACTCCTTGTTGAGAAGGTTGGTATGAGTCCTAGAGATGTGATAATTGCATCAACTAAGAATGGTGCACAGGCTGTTGGTTTAGCATCTAAAATTGGTACATTGGAGAGAGGTAAACTTGCTGATTTAATAGTTGTTGATGGAGATCCATTGAGTAATATTAATGTATTGATGAATAAAAATAATATAGTTCTTGTAATGAAATCAGGGATAATATATAAAAAATAAGCAAATATTTTTTACATTTCAATATTATAGGAACTTAAAACCTTAATTTCTTTTCCAGACCAATATACATATTTAAAATTTTGCCAGTTTAATGCAGCAGCACCAATCTCTTTTTCTTTTGAAACTACAACTATACCAAGAGAATATTTTTCTTTATCATTTTTTGAAACTTCTAATGTCCTTTTTATAGTTATTTCTGCCGCTTCTTGAGGATTATAATTTTTAGAGAGCAAATATACTGCTCTAAAAGCAGCTAAAGATCTCATAGCTACTTCTCCAACACCGGTACATATTGCTGCTCCGTATCTGTTATCAGCATAAAAACCAGCACCTACAATTGCTGAATCGCCTACTCGTCCAGGAAACTTAAAAGCTGCACCACTAGTTGAAGCACCTGCAGCTATATTATTATTTTTATCTATAACTATTATACCTATTGTATCATGCCATATTTTAGGTGCTAAGCTAAATATTTTCTTATAATATTGTCTTAAGTCTATGTCACCTTTTTCTAATTTTCTTTCTATCTCTTTCTTTTTATGTTTTATTAATGATGTAGCTGGTCGTTTTTTAGCAACTTTAATTCCAAAAAATTTTGCTAACATTATTGCTGATTCACCTACTATTAATGTATGAGGGAGTTCTTCTAGACACTTTCTTGCTAAAGTAATTGGATTCTGTATATTCTTAACGGCACCAACACCGCACGCTTTTAGAGTTTTTCCGTCCATTATTCCGGCGTCAAGTTCTACTTCACCCAACCAATTTGGCCAACCACTTAATCCTACACTAGTATTAGTTGGATCGTTCTCTATCTCATTAATTCCTTTTTCGACAGCATCAATGGCATTTCCACCTTGATTTAATATTTCTATTGCTTTTTTTACTGCTTTTACTCCAAAATCATGGTAGGATGCTATAAACATAAAGATCACTATATTTAAGAAAACATAGCAAATATATTAACATTTTAGTAAAGCATTATCTATCATTAAAATTGTATATCTTATTTATCATCTCTTTTTAAAATATTTTTAAAAAAATTTAAATATTTTAATTTAAAAATAAAATATATATGAACGAGCAGAAAGCCGAATTTAAGAAAGGCTTAACGCTCAGAGCTATAGCTATTTCGGCGATTATCGCCATTTTATATACTGTTCCTTTAATATAGTGGATGCGTTATTCTTGAGCAAGGTTTACGTTTAGAAGGCTTCCAGCATTAGGAATGCATTTAATGTTTTTAACTTTTATAGTTGCTTTTGTAGCTATTATATTTAAGGGCTCGGTACAAAAATGTTTACAAAACAAGAATTGACTGTAATTTATTCTGTGTTGGTTGCATCATTACCAATTCCTTGGTCACTAGGAATAATAACATATTCATGGCTCTTTAATCCATTAAGGGTTCGTAGATATCTCGGAGTATGGGATGTGGTGCCAGATTTTTGGATACCTAAAAATTTAGGAATAGATAAATTATGGAGCGGGGATATAAATACTGCTGAGTTTTCATTAACAATAACATTATGGTTTACTGTTACTGCTATTTTCTACCTTTTCAGTTACTTTATTGGTCTTCTTCTAAGAATGGTTTTCTTAGAAGATGAAAAACTTCCATTTCCATTAGTTACTCCAGCTTCATTTATTATTGAGAAGGCTACAACAAGAGAAAATGGAGTGCCCTCAATTTTGAAAGCTAAACTATTTTGGTTAGCATTCATCATAGGTTGGATAATTAATTTCTATTACAGTCCTACCGGAGGAGGTGGTCAAGGTTCTGGTCTTGAGTTATTACTGCATTATCCCTCTCCTGAACCTTATAGGGCATACACCTATCTTAGCGGAAAACTCCCGCCTCCTTTTACAAATATAGTAATGGCATGGGATTTTGATCCATTGGGAATAGGACTATATTTACTATTACCCTTGGATGTACTATTAACTGGAATAATATTTCATGTAATTGGCTATATAATTTGGCCTATAGTACAGGAATCAATGGGACTGGTTAAACCAGCGCCGGGAACCGGAGAGTGGGGGTGCATATGGGAGAGCAAATTCAGTTGATATCTTTATCCCAGAATCTTTTCTTGATGTTGGTTCATATATCGGTATAGGTCTTCTAGCATTATGGTTAACAAGGAAAACAATAATAAAATCAATAAGATCAGCTATAAAAGGTAATGATTGCGAGCAACCATTTTTCATATAGAATCATATGGATATTTATACTAATTATCTCTATTGCATTGATAGCTTTTCTAACAGTTAGTGGAGGTGATATCGTTACTTCTATCATTACGATAATAATTCTAGCTTTCATGACAATGGTATTTGTAAGGGTAAGGGGTGAAGTATGACCAGGTTACTCTAATGCATGGGCATGCATACAAGTACAAAATAGCATATTAAATCCTCTATCTCCTGCACTTGTAGCACAGGTTATGCCTGGAACAAGTAATGATATAGCAAAAAGTATATATGATTCAAGTGGATTTCTAGGGGTTACCGTTTACTATGGAGTATGGACGCCTGCAATCGCGGCTATAGAGTCTTTGATGCTTTCGGAAGAAACAAATACAAGCTATCGAGATGTAGTTATAGCATCTTTACCAGTAGCTATTATAGTTACTTTCTTAACATACCTTTTCCTATCAATGAATGTGGTTGGTATATTTTTGGGAGAAGCAGTAGCTTATGCTTTAATGAGCGCTCCATTAAGTTATATTTTAAGCTGTATTCTCGGACATTTCTCAAGTATATTTGCAAACTATGCATCAGTAGCAGTTGTTATAGCTATATTGTCTTCAATTCTAGTAATATTACTTTCATCGATATATCCTTTATATAAGGCCTCTAGACTAGTAACTCCTTCTCTCGAAAGAGATTGGACTCCCAAAACGAAACCTAGAGGAAATACTTGGGATATTCCATTACCATTGGCATTAGAAAGTGAGGAAGAAGCGTGTGGAATGCTTGTCTATATAACGAATTATTTAAAATCATATGGTAGTGAGGCTGTTAGTTTTATTGTAGATGAAATAAAATATGAAAAAACTGATAATAAAACATATCAGTAAAATATTAGTTAGACTTAGACCTTATGAGTTTGGTCTAAAAGAAGAAGTAATTTTTAAAGTATATCCATAAAAATAGATATACAATAATGTTAACATCAAATCTCATTTCGGGACCAAGGGTTCTTTGGATAAGGGGATATCTAAGGCTTGTAGATGTAATAAGAAAAACAACTCTAATTTGGAGAACTATTAATCGAAAAGAAAGAATAAAGTTTATAAAAATTGGAAAGGAGGTGTTTTTGGGTAATGAGTAAAGAAAATAATGAAAAAAATGAGGGTCTTACATTTCGTGTTGTATTAGCTATATTTTTTGCAGCTATAGTTTTTAATGTCTGTTACCATATGGATGCAATTAGTAGGTGGACAAGCTGCTGGTTTAGCTTTCACTATAATTTTATTATTTATGTTCATAACAAAATATTTTGGTGGAGAGTTACTTACTGCAAAAGAAATAATATTAATTAATATAACTATCGGGATAGTCGCTATATTCCATATTTTCTAGTTTTATATTTAGAACATACTTTGCTGGCGGTCCTGAAACACATATGTTTGGCATAACTGATTACATTCCTTATTGGTGGGTACCTAAAAATCCACTTATACGTAGTTAAGTAATAAGAACTCTATTTCATCCAGATTGGATTGTTCCAATTATTGTTTCAATAGTGACTTCGATCGTTTTTTATTTACCTATGCAACTTATCCTGGGATATCTTGCTTATCAAATATATGTTGTTGAAGAAGAACTACCGTTTCCCAGAGCGAAAGCTAAAGCAGAAACAGTTATAACATTAGTACAAAGAGAACCTAAGAAAACTAGAGCTATGTTAATGGGATTTGTAATAACTTTTATATATTCATTAATTGCATATGGACCATATATATTAGGAATGCAAAGAATAATACCCATACCGTTTATTGATTTTACTATATGGACCGAATCATATCTACCCGGAGCTCTTATAGGAATAGCAACGGATTTTTTCAGTATTTTTAATGGTTTTATTTAGCTTTGACATATCAAAGAGCATTTATGCATACATGGGCAAGCGCCATAATTGTTTGGCTATAATCCAAATTATAGAGGTGAGAAAATCAATAAAAAGCTTTTTCATCACTTAAAAGAATCGTTGGAACTAAAGGATCATGGTATATTATTATAGCATATCTTTTTTATGTGCGTTTGGTTGGTTATTTTTCGTTTATTTGTTACTCCTAGGATTTTCCATAATCACTTTGGTTTTCTTAATATTAGTTTGGCCTTTCTTTATTGCTCTAATAAATGCTAGAGCTTTGGGAGAAGTTGGGTATTCAATAGTAAATGTACTAGTTAGAGAAATAACATTTATTGCTACTCTTTCAGCCAATAAAATTCCTGTATATAGCGATATAGGAGTCGGAGTATGGCTCCTTCCATTACTAATAGGTTCCCAAGGATATCCAGATTCATCAACATGGGTCAGTTATTTCTATACTGCAAGATATGTTGGTCTAGAAATTAAGGAGGTGATAAAAGCTGTAGTTATTATTGCTATACCTCTTTCATTAATTATAAGTTTTCTTTATACGAATATAATATGGGCTTTTAGTCCGATTCCTTCACTCACTTATCCTTGGGTATCAATATATTGGCCTATAAATGTCATTCAAAGTTGCTTATGGATAACGCGTTCTGCTACTGTTTTTAAATCTGCTATTCTAAATCAGGTATGCCGCCTCTATTAGAGATATCATCTGTAATTATAATTGTTATTTATTTAATTTCTAAAATTTTACATCTACCATTTTCAATCATAGCTTTTGTTGTCGGTGCAAGTGCCATTCCTCCTAATGCTATTTCTGCTTTAATAGGATATATTATTTATAGAATTGTTTGCAAACGATTTGGAAAAAGTTTTATTGATGAGTATAAATGGCCATTTTATGCAGGTATTTTTATAGGATATGGTACGGTAACAGCGTTACTTATCACCTTTGCTATAGGAACTAAAGCTATGTGGATGTTACCATATTAATTTTTTAAATTTTTTTATATATTTTTCAATATTTAAGCTATAAAAATCTATACCAGCTTTATGTATTTCTTGGTATAACTTGTTTAATTGTTTAAAATTTTTAGTTCTATGATAAAGCATAATATGTTTTAAAGAGTTATAAGGTATCATTTCTATATCGTTTTTCACAAATAACTCGACTAATAATAAGTATAGAGAATATCTTAGATTTAATAATGCAGTCTTTATATCTTTTTTTAAAAAAATTTGAAGAGAATTTGTATATTCCGAATATGCTCCTCTATTTTTAGGAATATCAGTAGTCCATAAATTTTGATAAAGCTCTAGTATGTACTGGATTTCATGTGGATCTATATTATCTATACCATTAATTTCTTCAAATAGTTCTAAAAAGAATGGAATATTTTCTTTTAGTTTTCTGTATAGGTCTTTGGGGCGTGGACTAGGAATAAGTTGCTTTTTCATAAGTTTATAGATTACATAGTTATAGCTTGCATCTCTGATAGATAACAGCGATTCAAAAATTTTATCTTTTTCTAACATTCTTTTAGATATTTTTAATGATTCGATTGTTTTCAGACGCATTAATTGTATTTCTTGAATAGACCATCTCCAGTTGAGTATTTTGGTTTTATATAATTGTATGATTTTTCGTGGGTCATATAAAATATATGAGTTTTTTAATAGATTTACATATAATGATGTTCTGTACCATGTGTCGGATCGGTTTCTAATTTTTTCATCGTCTAGCAGGTTAAGATAGATTAATGGGTAATAAATTATATCATATGTTTTTCCTTTATTTTTGGTTTGATTGAATATTATTTTTTTCCCTAAATAAAATAAAGCTATGTCAATGTCGTTTGGTTTCTCTTTTCTATTATCTATACTTGAGCCAAAAATAAGTGATCCTATAATTCTATTAGAGATATATTTATCGACATGTTCTTTTACTGTCTTAATATGCTTATTGTCCGGGTATGGGGTCATACCCATTTTCCATATTTATATAACTAAGTTTTATTCTTTTTTGTGAGATAATTTTAGTGATTCTGGATGCTTGAGAGATATCCCATCATTGATGAAAAAGGAAAAATTGTAGGAGGTATACGTTTTCTGTATGACCTATTAGAGCTTATGATTGATGATAAATTAGAATACTATATTATTGATAGTAATGAGGCCTATTTTGTAAATCTCGAAAACTTAAATGCTCTTAGGAATTGGTTAGAACCAGCAGTAAATATCTATTCTCTTTTGATTAAAGACCTAGATGAGTATATAGATTTGCTGGTGAATGATCTTAAAGAAAAAATATCTGGAAAAAAGATTATCTTAGATTTCAGTGGTGGTAAAGACAGTTTTGTTTCCTTAATTATTCTAAATATGTTAAGAGAATATCTGGATTTTGACCTAAGTTTAGTTTATGTCCATATGCCTTTCCTAGAACCCTATTCAAATATTGATTTTGTTAAAAAGGTCTCAAAAAAATATAATGTTGATTTAAAAACTCTTGAAGTTGATAGGAAGAGACTTATTTTTTATTTAGAGAGAAACGGATTACCTAGAGTTGGTAGTAGATGGTGTACTTACCTAAAAATAATGACTTTACGAAATTTTCGGAAAAAACATAGGGATGTTATCGAAGCTAAAGGAGATAGGATATTAGAAGGAGGGAAAAGATATTCAAAAATGCTTCAATATATGGGACATAAAACTTTCATTCAAGGGAGACAGTTGAATGTAGTTTATCCTCTTACTATACTTGATGTAGTAAAAATAGTAAGAGAAAATGGGATGATTCATCCAAACTATTGTATAGGAGTAACAAGAGTTGCATGTAAGTATTGTCCATATAAAAACTTATTTGAAATTAGAAATATGCCTATGATACCAGTAGAAGATGAAGAATATATTGAAACGATAGCCTATAGAGAATATAGAAAGTATTATTCTCCTTTCCTTTCCTGGATAGATTTTTGGAAAGAACATTATTGGCGATATACGCCTACATATGTAAAAATTATCGATAAAATTAAGGCAAAGAGTAGGGCCAGTAACAAAATTATGCCATATACTGCACTCAAAGATTTTGTTGTTTCTATATGGAAGAATGAATTGTTAGAACAAAGATATGTTACATTTGAATATTTATTCTCATTGTTAAAGCCTATATTATATGAGATAAGGTTAAAAAGTTCTAAGTACTCAAGATGGAAGGTGCTAGGTTAGAATAGTGTAATAGTAAATAATATTTATAGGGGGTTTAGATATATTTGTACAGATGATGAAGCGACGGTCTCGTGATCAATGAAGATTCTTTTCGCGTCTGATATCTTCAAATTATATTACTTTAAACTAATTTTGATAAATTAATTTTTAGGCTTTATAGACTTAACAAAAATTAAAATATTAATAAAAGATGTGTTAGGGAATATTTTGATTGTTGTAAATTATTTTTAAGAAATTACAGTGAGATAGCTAATTTTTTATTCTTTATGACGCTTATAAATATATGAGAAGAAAATATTGGTATTTAGCCTTATTTTTCATCTTGTTTTTATTACTTCTAACCTTTTTTATCATGATGTTTTGTGAATCAATAAGGAATAAGAAAGTATCTTCCGTCGATATAGGCGCGATAAATTCTATTAGTATTACTGTATTAATAGATAATAATGCTTACAATGACTTAAAACATCCTTGGGGTATATCAATATATATTGAGACACCTAATAAAACGATACTCTTTGATGCTGGTCCTAGTCCGAGCGATATAGAATATAACTGTAAACTATTAAATATTGATCTTTCAAAAATAGATATTATAGTTTTATCTCATGAACATGGCGACCATATAGGTGGATTGAGTTATGTTGCTAGGTATGTTCATCATGATGTTGTAGTCTATGTACCTTCAGGAATGTCTATAGGTGTAAAAAACTGGATAAAAAAGCTTGGATTTAAGATTATAAGTATTAAAAATACGACTGTTATTTCTAAAGGTATTGCGATAATTGGAGAGCTTTATGGTCCGCCCTATGAACAAGCGCTGGCTATAAATGTTAAAGATATTGGATTGATAATATTTGTTGGATGCAGTCATCCGGGTGTTGATAGAATAGTTCATAAAATAGTAGTTGAATCAGAAAATGATCCTTATTTAGTTTTAGGGGGGTTCCATATGTTATCGGCCACAGATGAGAGAATTAATAAAGTAATTTCAAATCTTATAGCTGATGGTATAGACTATATTTCACCACTACATTGTAGCGGTGATAATTTCAGAAATATTATGGATAAAAGTTTTCATGACAAGTACTTAGAATTGCATGTTGGATCAAGAATTTTAGTTAACTCTACAGGAGTTTATAGTAAAGATTAACGTTATTTTGATTATTAAAGAGAAAAGTATATTTATAATAATAGTTGTCTCTTTAACGTATAATTTTCTCAGGCTGTTTCTTAAAATAATTATAATGATAAAAAATTATTATATAGTGTATTATTAATATATATTTATTTTAAAAATATAATATTACTATAAATAAGGTGTATGTATGTTTGTTGTAACTACACCTTATATTCCAGGCTATAAGATTAGGAAGATTATTGGTCCAGTATATGGTATGAGTATAAGAACTAGAGGATTGGGTGGACAGATAGCAGCTACTTTAGAATCAATTATAGGAGGTGAAATAACAGCATATATTGAAGAAGCATCAAAAGCTAGAAGAGAGAGTATCAGAAGGATGATTGAAATGGCACAAAAGCTTGGTGCAAATGCTATAATCGCCGTTGATTTCGAAACTTCAGATATATTGAATGGTACAGCTACGATGTTTTCTTGTTATGGGACGGCCGTAATTGTAGAAAAGATTGAAAGTGGAAAGACAAGTATAGAAGATTATCTTGAAATATTTATTAAAAAAATTGAGCCATTGAATAGAGAAAAATATCTAAATTTAGAAGAAATCTATGAAAGACTAATTAAGAGATACGAGAAAATTTATGGAGTCAGGACCGCTTCTTTTATACTAGAAAAAGAAATAGAAAAACTTCAAAAACAGGGGCTTTCGAGAGAAGAAGCAATTAAGAAACTATATACAAGGTTAAAGTAATATTTCTAAATTTTAAGTTGACAAAATTAATTGGATATAGTCTGAAGAATATTATTTAGCCTTATTGAATTTTCAGCCTCTTCCAGTATCATTTCCTACAATATTTGTTAATCGTTCGTAGTTACCAGTTTAATAAATATTTTATCTTGATTTGATATATTGAGAATTATCTTCTATATTTTTTATAATCTTTTTCCATTCATAAATATATTTTTTCAAGATCCTTTTTATGTCGATATCATTTAATTCTTTTTTGGCTCTTTGTATAGGTAATAAAATTTCTCGAAGTATCCAAGCTATATATCTATATTCGGGGATACAAGGCCTCGTTTTAGCATATTTGATATCATCTACGAAAGGTTTTATCAAGGGATTTTTCTGGATAAAGTCGTTGTACCACTTGCTTTTAAATGTTTCTTTTAGTAAAGGTATTCTATATGTTTTACTTATAAATTGGAAGTAGTTTTCTTTTTCAAAGAACCATTCTATAAAATTCCATGAATTTCTTTCTTTTTTCCTTGTATTTTTAACAATGGCAAATGCCAATATACCTCTTGAATGTCCAAAACTATTTGCTCGAATTTTACCTTTTGGTAAAGTTGTTGTTTTAAAGTTTATTTTATGAGAAATATATCTTGAAATGTTGTCTATTACACTTATCTTCATGCCAAAATCATTCCTTTCAAAGGATGCGTGAGGAGGCCGATATTTATGCAACAGATAGTAATATTTTAATGCTTCAAATACCGATTTCTCATTTATGTGAAGCATTTCGCCTCCTGCTTGCCATATTTGGAGTGGAAACTGGAAAGAACATTCCTGGAAACCATATCTATCTATTCCATTATATATTTTCCTAGAAATATCTAAAACTTCACTCCATGTACTAGGAAGATAATCTATACCATTTTCCTGAAATAATGTTAGATTACAAAAAAGTGAGTATGTATCACCATCAACCGGTATACCCCAAATGTGTCCCTTATATTTGACTGTATCTAAAATATTTGAATATTTGCTAGAAATCCATTTTTCTGGAAAGAGTCTATCAGAGTTATGCATATATTTGTCTAATGGAACAATTATTTTCTTATCAGCATATTGTGCTAGAAGTTCAGAATGAAGAAGTAAAATATCTCCTTTAAAACTTCCAAGAACTATAAAGGGATGAGGCTCCAATAATCCTTTTTTCCCTTTAATTCTGACGATTTCAGGATCCTTTACGTCTTTTACTTGAAATGTCTTTATATTTTTTTTATTTATAGAATTAAATGTTTCTACTATTTTTTCGATAGGATAATCGTTAATATAATATTTTAGGATCAATTTTTTCTCCTCAATTATCAGGGCATGTTTTTAATTTCAATACTTTATATTTGCTATAAGATATCTGATATTCTAATATCTTTTTATTCTTACGTAAAGAAAAATGAATTTACTTAAATACCTAGTATGAGAATAAAGGATATGTGTTTAAAATGTATTCCTATATAGAGGAAGATAAGGCAATAATCGGAAACAACTTCTATAAAGTAGTTTTCAACAGAGATAACGGTAATTTATTTCAAATATATAATGTTACTAAAAAAGTCAATTATCTAAAAAATGGAGATAACAAACAATTTTATTTATGGACTCTTCTGGCTGATAAAAGGGATAGTTATAGATACGGTAATGATGAACAACCCTATCTTGTTCATTATCCGAATGAAGAAAATTTACAGAAGGTAGAGTCAATAAACTCTAAAAATTCATCAAAGCTCATATTTAAATTTGAAATTTTAGATAAGATAACTGTAAAAACAATATTTTTGGCCAGAAATGATAAATTACTAAGGTGCAGAATAAATATAAAGAACTTGTCCGATGATTATTTTCACAATCAAATAATAGCAGTGGGTTTTCCTCAAATCGAAAATCTCATTATAGGTGATTATTCTACAAATACATTGGTTAGACCAAATAGGTTTGGAGAGAAGATAGAGGATCCTATAACTAATGCAGGAAAATATACAATTAATCTTGAATATGGTGGCTATGCATCCATGCAATGGCAAGACCTTTATAGTCCACAAGGAGGGATCTACTTGGCTTCCTACGATAAGGATATGATTTTAAGCGTGTTGGAGTCTGAACCTAATTTACACAGGAAGACTCTTAGGCTAGGTATCAGGAAATATGTCTATATTCCACCAGGTAGCAAATGGATTTCAAATGAATATGTTTTGGGTATTCATGAAGGAGATTGGCATTGGGCTGCAGACAGATATAGGGAATGGGCAGAGACATGGATTAAGAAGCCTATTGTTCCAAAATGGTTTGAGGAGTCTGATGGGTTCTACGGAATAGGCTTTAACTTTGGTGAAAAAAAGTTATATAATTTTAAGGATATTCCACAGATTCTAAAGGATGCTTTTAGCATGGGTTTAAATCATATTCAGTTCTGGGGTCAGATGAGTGGTCCACGAAAAAGTTGTTGTTATCGTTTTTATTATCCAGATCCAAGGCTAGGAGACGAAAGTGAGTTTATTGAATCTATTAAAAAGGTTAAAGAAATGGGTGGTCATATCGGTTTTTACTTCAATATACAAGCTTTCGATCCTGATCTTCCAAATCTTCCAGAAGATCTTCAAAAGTTAATACCATCAAATGTACGTATTCCAAGGTGGGAGGATCTTAGGAAATCCGCTCAGGTTCATTTTGATGGGTCTTATATTAGACAATATCCTTCTAGACCAGAATTTGGAGATGGTTTTCGGATAATGTGTCTTTGTGGCAAAGAGTGGCGGGAATATCTAATGTATTGGATAGTTGAGAAATACGTTAAAGAATATGGAATTGATTCCGTATATGTCGATCAGACATTTTCTCCCCCAATATGCTATTGTTTTAATTTTGATCATGGTCATAAACATCATGGTGATACAGTAAAATGTAGAGTAGATTTTATCAAAGAGCTAAGACAAATTTTAAAGAAGATTGATCCAAGCATTATAATAATAGTTGAAGGAAATGGTGATAGTGTTGGACAATATGCTGATGGTTTTCTCTATACTAGTTTTAGTTCACAAACAAAATTTCCAAAGCCAGAAGTTTTCTTTTATACTTTTCCATATTTCAATATAATCGATGGTTTTGCAAATCCTCCGGTTAAAGACACATTAGAAGCATATTTCCCCTATCTTAATAAGATATCGTATGAAGATATTTTAAACAGAGTATATTTAATGGGTTTCAAATTTGATATAACTCTTTATAGAAGATTAGAAAAAAATAGCCATTTTGTAAAATATCTGAAAAAAATGCTGGTCTTAAGGAATAAAATCAAAAAATATTTACTAAATAGTCGTTTTATCGATGATATTTATATTCTTTCCTTACCTGAAAAAGTTGAAGCAAAGATGTTTATGGGTTATAGATTCATTCTAATAAATCTCCTTGATTATAGAGATGTTAAGTCATCGTTTGATCTTATAATTGACATAAATGCAATATCTGATTATTCAAGCAATATATCATCCAAAATATATACTTTTGACGTTGAAGAAGAGATACCTATAGACAATGTAAACAATAAAATCATTATTAAGGTACCTTATTTCGAGGAGTATATTGCGAGTATAGTAGTAAAGTACTGACTTGTTCTTTATTTAGAAATTTTTAAATATATACTCTTTCACCCATATATCTTAATATGAAGATTGAATATCTAGTTGCCTTCATATCCATAATTGTAGCTATTTCTTCTATTCTTGTTGCTTATAGACTTAACATTGTTATACAGCAGCTTCGTAACGAAATCGCTGAATTAAATAAATCTCTGTTAGATATTAAAAAATCTTTGAATAAGCTTAAAGGTGGTTTGCGCGGAATAGTTTATATTCTTCCATATAATGTCTGTAGCAGTTATTGGCATGATCGCTACGGAGATAGAATATTTTTTTATGTTTATGAAAATGTTAGTAAGTACGCTAATTTTATTGAATGGGATTTTGGTAATATATGTAAATATTATAACACCGTGATAATACTTATTCCCGCAGATAATACAAGTTTATATTTCTATAATCTTAAATATATGAGTCTGATTTCAGCCAGGTATAATCTTAGTGTAATCTGGGCTATTTTTCCTAAGAGAAAATTCGGTAATGAAAGAGATTATTTAAGAAATGGAACCATGCTCAATAAAGTAATTATAAATATAATGGATTATTTATCAACATTAAACAATACATTAAAAGTAGCTATATGGTATGGATGGTTGGATGAAAAAAATGTTTCAGAGATACTTAGTTTTTATGATAGCCTACACCCCAACCTTAAGAAGATATATGCTTTATGGCTTGATCAACCTTTTGTAGCATTATTAAAGAAACTTCCTAAGCATAACCTAAGTTTTCTTGTTATAACGGAACTATATGACGAGAAAATGATTAGAAAGTATTCAGGAATTGTCCCTAATCAGATGATAATAACAGGATATTCAGATGCTGTTTCAAAGGAACAATGGATTATGGGTATTTGTAAAAAAATACTGCTTGCTAAGGATGTCAACGATTTCGGAATTTGGATTTACTACGATATAAATGATGGTAGTGGGGAAAGATACGCTGTATTTTTCAAAAAAGATGGTTTAGCTAACCCATGGATTTGTTTATCTGGATTAAAAAGTTAAAAAAGTTTTTAAGAAAAAATGATACTAAAAGTCCCACTCTACTTTTACAGCATCTTTTTTCATTGCTGATTTATAAAAAGCTTCTAAGATTGCTTGATCTCTAAGTCCTTCTATTGCGGGAGCATACAAAGGTTTGCCTACTTTGATTGATTCTATAAACTTGAATATTTTCATTTCTTGTATGCTGATTCTAGGTGGTTCTCCTTGTATAGTTGTCACAGTTCTAACTCCCATTAACTCCCTATATATTTCAAAAGGTTTTAGTGTTGCTCCTCCTTTTGTACCTAAAAGGGTTATGTTTAATCCCTCTTCCTTGGTAAAGGATGCCCAATTTGTTTCAATGCTTACGGCAAGATCTTTTTCAAATCTTATCATTCCAAATGCATTATCCTCAACGTCAAAATCGTTTATTTTCCATCTGCCTCCCCAACAACCCTTCTCAACATATTCTGGATTCTTGCCAAATTTAGTAAAAACAAATGCAAAAACATTTTTAGGTCTAGGATATCCGAGTACATGTAAGGCTGTGTCGACAGCATAGCAACCTATGTCTAATAAAGGACCACCACCTGAAAATTTCTTTTTAATAAATGTAAGGCTTGGAGGAATACCCCATCTTCTCAAATATCTTGATCTAGCATAATATATTTCTCCTAAACTACCTGATTCAACAAGATTTTTAATCGCATTTATGCCTAAACTGAATCTGGTCTGAAACCCAACTATAAGAATTCTATTATATTTTTTTGAAGTATAATACATTTCTTTAGCATCTTCAAGAGAAGCGGCCATAGGTTTTTCAGTTAATACATGAGCTCCATGTTTCATAGCCTCAATGGCCGGATCTTTATGGAATACATTAGGTGTACATATACTTACGGCATCTAACTCTATTTCTTCAAACATCTTATGATAATCGGTATAGTAATGAGGTATCCCAAATTTTTTTGAAACTTCAATTGCTGCTTTTTCATTAATATCAGCACATGCCACTACTTCAACATCAGGTAACTTTTGATAACTTGGGATGTGCACACTTCTAGCCATTCCACCGCATCCAACTATACCAACTCTAATCTTTTTTTGCATGGGTGTTCACATAATGAAGCCTTGAATAACAGGATAATAAACTTTATTTAATTTTTTAGGGAAAATAGAAAGGAAGATGTTTTGTTTAATGTTATTTCTTAATATTTTGAATCATTTTTCATTATATGTTTCGAGAAAAGGAAAGTAATAATAGTATTTTAGCTATATATACAATAATTTTCTAATTAAAACACTTTTCTATATTATGTTGTAGATAATTTACTTTTATGGTATTACTCTGAGTCTTGGAGGATAGCTATTTGGCATAACATATCTTTTATTTTTCCAGTCAATCTCGACAAAATATCCTCTTGTTAAGAGACTTTTTTCGGCAATAAAAGATAATGTTATAGTAATTTTCTCTTTATCTCTCAATATATAATATTGTCTTAAGAATGCAACGTCTTTATCAGGTAGAAATCTTACATCTTTTCTTACTTTAAAAGTAATATATCCTATATATTCGCCATTGATTGAGAGAGTTATAATGACTTTGACTAACTGATTGGACTCTACTACAGATATGTTTTTTCCCTCATTATCTTTCCATTTTATACTTTCTATTTCTATCAGACTATTATAATTCCTATATTGTTTAGGTATAAACCAGAATATGAATAAAAATAATAATACCATGAAAATAATAACAAGAAGCGTTATTTGGCCTCTCATATAATATCAATAGATAAAATATATTTGATGCCTAAATTCTTTTGGATACTATTTTGATTAACAATATTTTTAAGTAAAATTAATAAGAGATTATATGTATTCGATTAGAAGGTATGAATAGCGAAAAATATGTATTGGTCAGTATTGTTTCATCGATATTGTTGACGCTGACTAAGGGCATCTTAGCCTTTATAACAAACAGTCTTTCAATATTTACCGAGTCTATTGATTCCTTTTTAGATATTATTAATCTAATTTTTGGATACGTCGCTATTAAAGTAAGTAAAAAGCCGCCTGATGAATCTCATCCTTATGGTCATGAAAAGATAGAAAGTTTGGTTGCTTACACTGAAGTAATATTTATTTTTCTAATTTCTGTAGTTATCGTTTATGAGGGTTTTCAAAGAATTTTAAATCCACAAAGATTGTTTAATACATTTGTTGGAATTTCTATTTTATTGATAACGTTGGTAGCTGATGCAATTTTATCTTATATTAATTATCATGGAGCTAAAAAACATAATAGTCCTGTTCTTAAAGCAAACTATATAAACTATCTAGGGGATGTGTTTAGAACCTTTGCAGTGATTTTCGCCTTAATTTTAGCGATATATAATTTTTACATTTTTGATGTTATTATCTCATTTTTACTCGCTAGTATATTAGCTTATGAAGCTACAGGTTTATTAAAGGAGAGTTTACATATACTCTTAGATACTGCTCCTAAGGGTATTTTAAGAGAAGTAAAAAGAATTGTTACGGGTACAGAAGGTGTACGAAAGATAAGAAATATTAGGGCAAGAAAAGTAGGGGATAAACTATTTGTTGATATTGTGATAACCGTTGATAAGTCTCTGGATGTAGAAGATGCTCATAAGATTGCTTCCACTATAGAATCTTCATTGAGGGATAGTCTTGGAAACGTCGATGTAATAGTTCATATTGAGCCTTGTTATGTAAGGATAGGATAATATACAGGCATTTTTATAATTATTTTATGAATACTGAGTTAGGCTCATCTATATATGGTATTTTTCTCTGTTTGGCAGAGATTGAAAAGGTTATTGCTAGACTATATAATGATCTTTCGAATAAAGTTTCTGATAGTTTTGTTTCCGGTATTCTAGATTTTATTAGTTTTGATTCAACTAAGCATTATATGATTCTAAGCGATCTTGCAAATATTTACAAGGTGGTTATTAAGGATAAAGATAAGAATTGTGCTTATCTTCTCGGAAACTTTTATTTGATGTCTATAGACCTTGTAAGAGAAATAAATGACTATATACGGGAAAAAGATAGTATTTCGCTTGATGAACTAAATAAAATATTAAATAAATTGGTTAGTTATGAAGGTAAAATAGGAGAAGAATATGTTACCGAAATAGTTACAAAATTGATAGTTGATTTAGGTGATCTTGATAAAGGTGTAAAAAGAATACTAGAATTAATAAACGAAGATGAAAATAGACACGTTAGTCTTTTAAAGGAAATATTGCTATATTTAAAAAAATAATGAAAAATACATTTTGTTTTTAAGATTATTTAATATGGTGTTGTGAAAATAATTAAGTTAAAATTAATAAAAAATTTCTATTGAATTTAGTATTTTTTTAAAAATTTTTAAATTAGATTACGTTTTTGTTTGATAAACGTTATATATTTAATATTCTTATGAATAGATATCATTGACCATTATGGCTTGGGAGAAACTCCTTAATGCAAATGCTATCTCAGGCTTTTTATCAAATCTATTCTATATAATATTATTTCTGTCAGGTGTATTGTTGCTTCTATATGTGTTTTTTATTACATACTCGCTTTAGTTTGATTAGTAAGTAATTTAAAAATGGTCTCTCTTAATTATTTGTGAGTGTTGTAATAGGATTGCAATGGGGCGATGAAGGGAAAGGAAAAATAGTCGATTTCTTAGCTAAAGACTTCGATATAGTTGCTAGGTTCAATGGAGGGAATAATGCGGGACATACAGTGATGATTAAAGATGAAGTTTTTAAATTTCATTTAATTCCTTCAGGTGTTGTTAGAGGATTAGTAGGTGTATTGGGAAATGGAATGGTTATTGATCCAGGTATACTTGTCAATGAGATAAATTCTATTAAGAATAGAGGAATAAATCTGGATTTGAAAATAAGCTATAAAGCTAATGTGATAATGCCATATCATAAGATTATTGATAGAGGTAAAGATATTAAGAATAGTAGTAGAAAAATAGGCACTACTGGTAGAGGTATTGGTCCTGCTTATTCTGATAAAATGAAGAGGAATGAAGCATTAAGGATAGATGATCTTGTTTCAGACAATTTTTATGAGAAGTTGAAAGATGTTCTTAATCTAAAAAAGGAGGAGCTTATTATTTATGACATTATAAGAAACGTTGCTGAACTAGAAGATTATGCTAAGAAAATTTATTCGGAATACAAGAATTACTCTTTTATCTTAAAGGATTATGTATGTGATGTTACTGAGTACTTATATGAAGCTCATAGTGGAGGAAAGAAAATTTTATTTGAAGGTGCCCAAGGCACACTTTTAGATATAGATCATGGAACTTTTCCTTTTGTTACATCTTCAAATCCAACAATAGGAGGTGTTTTTACAGGACTAGGAATTCCACCGAGTTTTGTTAAGAAGGTTATCGGTGTAACTAAGGCTTATACTACCAGAGTTGGTAGAGGTCCTTTTCCTACAGAGATATTTGGTCGATTAGCTAACAGAATAAGAGAAAAAGGATATGAATATGGTACAACTACGGGGAGACCTAGACGATGTGGATGGTTAGATCTTGTAGCGTTAAAATATTCGTGTAGGATAAATGGTGTTAATGAGATAGCTTTAACTAAACTTGATGTGCTAAGTGGTCTAGATGAAATAAAGGTTGCTATTGCATATGAGTTAGATGGTAAGACTATCGAGTATTTTCCGACTAGTGCAGAAAAACTGTATAAGGTGAAACCAGTATATACAACTCTAAAAGGATGGGAAGGAATTGATAATGATAAATGGGAAAAAATTTCTAGAAAGGGATTTGAAGCATTACCTGATACAGCAAAAGAATATATCGGTTTTATTGAAGATTTTTTAAAAGTACCTATAAAGATAATCTCTGTAGGAGCAGAGAGAAATATGACTATTGTTAGGGATTAAGAATGTGTCCTATATCTCCTCTTGATGACAGATATCGTGAAGATATTAGGGAAATAGAGAATATTTTTTCAGAGTTTTCTTTAGTTAAATATAGATTATTAGTTGAAATTGAATATGTTATACTGCTTTCAAAGTTTCTCTCGGATAAAGATATAGATTTAGCCAAGGAAAAGATCAGGAAAATTTATCAAAAATTTAGTTTAGAAGATTTCAGAAAAATTAAGAATATTGAAAAGAGAACTAAACATGATGTTAAAGCTATAGAATATTTCTTGAGAGAAGAATTTCATAAGAATAAACTGGATACTTATGCGAAATATATCCATTTAGGTTTAACATCAGAAGATGTTAACAATATAGCATATTCTATTATTCTAAGAACATTTTTACAGAAATATCTATTCTTGCTTAACCAGGTTATTAAAAAAATTATTAATCTAGGTGTAAGATGGAGAGATGTCGTGATTCTTTCAAGAACACATGGTCAACCTGCTGTACCTACTACAATTGGTAAAGAATTTATGATTTTTGCATATAGGCTTTGTAAAGTTTATTCAGATTTAATTAACTATAGGTTTCCAGGTAAACTTAATGGAGCTGTTGGTAACTATAATGCCTTAAGTTTCATTTTCCCTCAGATTGACTGGATAGAGTTTAGTAAAAAGTTTATTAAAAATTTTGATCTGGAACCTATACTTATAACTACTCAAAGGAATATTCATGATACTATATCAGATTTCCTTAGGAAAATTGTGTCCGTAAATTATATTTTACTAAATTTTGTTACCGATGTTTGGTTATATATCATGTTGGGATACTTTAAATTAAAATTTAAGGACGGTCAAGTTGGTTCTTCAACTATGCCACATAAAGTAAACCCCATATACTTTGAAAACGCTGAAGGAAATCTTACTATTTCAAATGCCTTATTGGAGTCTATTGCCGGTAAATTACAAGTGTCACGTCTTCAAAGAGATTTATCTGATTCGACTATTAAAAGAAATTATGGTTTGGCAATAGGACACTCTTTCCTAGCATTAAAGAATATTTTTAAAGGATTAGAAATGATAGATATAGATTATGAGAATATCGAAGAGGACTTGTCAAAGCATTGGGAAGTTTTAGCTGAGGCAATACAAGTATTTCTTAGAGTTCATGGATACGAGGATGCATATGAAAAAATTAAACCATATTTTCAAGGAAAAACTATAAATAAGGAAAAATTCGTAGAGATCATTAAAAATCTCAGAATACCAGATAACCTAAAAAAGGAATTGTTAAAACTAGATGTTCATAACTATATTGGATTAGCTTTATCTATAGTTAATATTGCGAAGAAATATTGTTTTGAAAAAATATAGTAATTTATTCTTCTTTAGTTAAGAAAAGGTTATCTTTTATTACATCAAAGTTAAGTAAGAATGAAACTTCCTCTATTTCTCTTGTTAGATCTCCATAAAAAGCTACAAAATGATTACCCCACTCTGAACGTATTTTATTCCATTTTTCCTTTTTATCTACAATATGGTATCCCGGTGGAGGATTTATTTTTACTACCATTTTATTGGTACAATATGTGTTAAAGAAATCCTTAAAAATTTTATTTCCGTCTATTACTGTTCCAGTTGTTATGAACACTCTCCTATTATATATATCAAATTTAGTAATTGTAACTTTTTCGTCGAGAGGCCATTCTACAGTTGTAGCTGTAGGTGTTTCGTCCGGTTTCCAGGGTGGTGGAAGTTTTTTAGACCTTGCTACTATATGTTCACGAATAATGTAAGGTATACGGTCCCTTCCATGTGGATTTATATGTGCACCACAGTGACCCAATATAATTATATTTTCGGGATAGTCTTTAATCAGAACATTTTTCCAATCTTTCCAATCGTTTAGTATATCTCCGACAAATCCTTGATAACCGTCAGAAATATAATTACCAATTATTTGAGTAACTAAACAGTCTACTAATCCTTGACAACATCCAGGTATATTCTCTTTGCCTAACTCTAACCATGATAAAGGTGGCATAATGTTGATTTTTGCAGGACCTACATAATTTGTAGCAAGATGCCAACTTGCTAATGTCAAAGCATTTGCATTATGGTTTTTTAATATTTCTTTTAGAGAAAGATAAAGTTTAGCTGCTCTTATAATGTCGTATTTTTTTACTCCTCCAGTTACTCCCTTTGATTCACTTATCCAAATATTAGCGATTTCTTCTGCTTTTTTCTTGTCGATTTTAGATAATTTCTCTATTAATTCATTTGAATTCACTATATCTAAACTTATACCGGTATTTTCTTTAAGTTTTATACTATAGTCTGGATAGGGATAGTTTTTAGGATCTTGTCCCAAGCCAAGATGATCTCCACGAATTGGTAGATAATCTTGAATAGTTAATATTTTTGTTATCTTTAATTTCTGAACAACTTCCTCAGGTTTCATATAATGTATAGTCCCAACTATATGTATTAAAGTTTGTTATATTAGGAAAATTAAGTGTAGCTAAGCTTTTTAATAAAAGATGGTTAATCATTTTTATGTTAACCATTACAGGTCACAGAGGAGCACCAGATGAGGCTCCAGAAAATACATTGGCTTCTTTTAAAAAAGCAATTGAGTTAGGAGTAGATTGTATAGAATTAGATGTAAGGAAAACTATAGATAATAAATTAGTAGTTATTCACGATAAGACTGTTGACAGGACAACTAATGGTACAGGCCTAGTTGAAACATATACATTAGAAAGAATAAAGAAGCTTGATGCGGGTAGCTGGTTTTCTGATAGATATAAGGGTGAAAGAATACCTACGCTTGAAGAAGCTTTAGAGGTTATATTGGATAGTGATGTTTTTGTTGAAATAGAGTTGAAAGATAGTGGAATAGAGGAAATGGTAGGTGAACTATTAGAAAATATAGGTGCACATAAAAACATCATTATTTCTTCTTTTGATTCAAGTGTAATAAAACGTTTCAAGGAAAGTTTTCAATATTTTCCAACAGTTTTAATTTCGAATAGATATAGTGATGATTTGATTATGCATACTATATCTTCTTTGGCTAATAGAATTGATTTATATTATTTACATGTATCAAAAGATCTCGTTAGGAAAATACATCTAAGTTGTCTTACTATAAATGCTTGGGTGATAGATAAGTTAGATGATCTTAAAAATATGATAAATATGGATGTAGATAACATAACAACAAATAAGCCTCGTCTAATTTTGGAATACATGGGTAAAATTATGAAATAGCAATATTAGATAGTTATAAGTATCTATAATGGTGGAAGGATGAAATTAGTCTTTATTGGTCCTCCAGGAGTAGGTAAGGGGACTTATGCTTCAGCTTTATCAAAAATATATAAAATTCCACATATTTCTACGGGTGAAATATTCAGAGATGAGATTAAAAGGGAAACAAAACTAGGTAAAAAGATTAGAAGTTATGTTGAAAAAGGAGAACTTGTTCCTGATGAAATTGTTATAGAGACTATAAAGAAACGTTTATCTGAGGATGACTGTAAAAACGGTTTTATACTGGATGGATATCCACGAACATTGCAGCAGGCAAAGGCTTTAGACGAGTTTATTATTTTGGATCGTGTGCTAAACTTTGTTGCACCAGATGAAGTAATAATTGAACGAATTAGTGGAAGAAGAATATGTTCTCAATGCGGTGCTATTTATCATGTGAAATTTAAGCCTCCTAAAGTACCTGGGATATGTGATATATGTGGTGGAAGACTTATTCAGCGAAAGGATGATACGCCTGAGGTTATTGAACGTAGATTAGATGTCTATAAGAAACAGTTTGCGCCGATTATAGAATATTATAAAGAAAATGGATTACTTTTAGAAGTTGATGCTCGAGAGTTAGCGGATAAAGTTATTCCTAGAGTTGTAGATCTTCTTAAAAATTATGGATTTTACCCTAAAGAATGATTTTTAATTTATTAAAGATTTTTACTTCTATAATCTTGGTATATATCCCATAAAAAGTCTATCATGTAGAGAAGACCAAGCGTTATGTAATATATGTTTAGGTTATTTATACCAATATAAATGTTCGTTAAACATAAGGAAATTGCTGTAGTAGAATGTTCAAATAAGTTCCACCACTTAGGTTCACGTGAATGTTTTCGATACATTATCTCATCGTAGAGATCTTTAAGATAGAGAATTGGTAAAAGTAAAGTTGAGAGTAAGTTAAATAAATTCATCAGCTGAGAGACAAAGATGGTTATTATTCCAGCTACACCCCATATGAAATATAAATGTGATCTATTGCGAAGAGAAGTTTTGTTTTTCATAATTGGTTACTATGAAATTTTAATATTATATCTCCAATTCTTGCACCTATATCCTTTGCAATAACATTGCATTTTATTATCAAAAGAAAGAAAATATTAGATAGCTCGCTCATACCTTCGTAATTTCCCTGTCCTTTCGCTATATTAAAATCATGTTCCTTTAACCATTTCTTAACGGTTTCACTGTTTCTTTCTGGTCCGGTACCAGGATCGCCGTTAGATATTGTTCGTATTTCAAGGTTTTTAATAGAGCTAAAATCTACATACTCAATATCTTTAACCGTGGCATCATTTATAATTGGGCCACCTTTAACTACAATTGTGACTTTCTCAAAGGGGTAATCTCGTAACTTGTTCATTGTTTCGAGTAATAGTTTATCGAAAACTATTTCTCCTGAGTTATCTGCAAAAAATAGCAACTTGTTTTTCTCAAATGTATATTTTTTGAAAGTATCATAATGATTAATTGCAAAATTCATTTTTAGAACTTTATTTAATGTTTCTTCGATATTTGGATTTTCTAAGGCTCCAAAGTCCATAATATTACCGGCAATAGATATTTTTACGGCAGTAAGTAATTTATCATTACTTTTTTCAATAAGGCCTTTCGCATAATTATATATCTCTAATGCCTTGTAATTGCTTTTCATTTTTATTTCTCTATATGGATCTTTTATTTTTGTAAGTTCTCGAATTTTTCTATGTATATTATGTGCTATAATGGGTGGAGGCACATCCCAATCTTGATAATATAATGTCTTAAGTATCTCTCTTAGAACCTTTTTCTGTGTTTTTTCATCCATATTCATTATACGTAATGTCCTTAATGTTTGTCTGACAAGGCAGGGGATGCAGTCAAGTTTGGCTTTCATAATTATTCCCAATTATGAATATTTTTAGTTATGATAAATTTTTTGAGATCTAATATGTTATTATGAAGAAATACTTAGAGTGGTAAGATATTAAAATATTTTTTACGTGGGTATGCTTGGTTATGTTTTATTTAAAATATAAAGCAATATAACTATAGAGATTATTTTTAATTCTATTTTGACCACAGATTTGTAAAGCAGTCGTTTAAAGAAATGTGCTTGAATGTCTAGTTTATTTACCGATACTAATAAAAATAATGTTAAAGAGTATATAAGATTCTAAGGATTCTTCTCCTATTGAGTTAATATTAGTGTCCTGAAATTTATCCACTATTTTTTTCATTGGTTATAGTATCTATTATATGGTGATTGTTTATTGGACACGTCAAATGATTATAGGATTTTAATTGCAGAGGTTGCAATAAAAAATTTACAGGATATTATTCGAAATAGAAGACTTCCATTTTCTATTAGAAGAGATGAAATATTAAAAAAGATAAAAAATATTCAATCAAAATTGATGGTTATAATATTCTTTTCTCCCAAATGATATATTAATATCGTCTCAACAATTTAAAGATTTTTTTGGAACATGTAAATTCTTTGGCTGATGAGTTAATGCCTAAGATTAATAATCTCGAATAATAGTAATAACTATATTATTGTTTGGATAAAATGGATAATACGTACATTACTAGGATTACAGTTTCGTCTGCTTTTAAGTGGCAATTATCCAGATTATGCTGTGGATATTTTGGGAGTAAGGATTAATTCTGTAATTATTCATGAAAGTATTAGAAATCTAAATGTTTTACGTGTATCCACAGATGAAGAGGGATTTACAGTAGTCACAAACATTTCTAATATTAAAAGAGGGGAGGTAAGGGCTGTTGCAATTCTTCCTCCAAAAGAATTTAAAAATATTATTAGTGAAGCTATGGTATGTTCACAACCCTTATCGGAAAAATATTATGAGATAAGGCCGGAAAGAGAAAAATACAATTTTAAGGAAGTGATAAATATGGTAGAAGACTATCTTTTTAGACATAAATAAGGCTAGTTTAAATGATTAATTATTTTATCGTAATAAGCTATTAGATTATATGATGGGTATGATAATTCCTCGTCCTGATTTTGAAAGATCAGAGATTAGGTTGCTAGATGGTTTATGGTATTTTGAATTTGACGACTATAACCAGTATACCATTGAGGAAATGAATGATATATCTTCCTATACAAAGAAGATATTGGTTCCATACCCCTATCAGAGCAAGAAAAGTGGTATAGGCGATGAAAGTTTTCATGATATTGTCTGGTACATGAAAGATTTCTCTGTAAGCGATAAAACGCTAAACGGAAATGTTTTTCTTAATTTTGGAGCAGTGGATTATTTTTCAGAGATATGGTTAAATGGGAAAAAATTGGGAGAGCATAAGGGAGGATATGATTCATTTAAATTTGAAGTAAGTAAGTTTTTAAAGAGGAATAATCGTCTGGTAATAAGAGTAGTGGATAAGCATGAAGATCAGCCTAGAGGTAAACAAGATTCTAATTTTCATCCTTCTGGATGTAGATATATGAGAGTTACTGGTATATGGCAACCTATATGGATTGAGAAGGCCGGAATAGGTTATATTGAGTGGTTTAAAGTTTTTCCTAAGATAAATGGAACAATACGTATACAAGTGAAGATGGGCGGTAAGTTAGATGGTAGTAAGTTGATAGTTGAGGTTTTCTTCTATGAGGGTAGTGTAGGATATAAATCTGTTGAAGTAAACAATAGTTTCTTAGATTTTGAGATGGAACTTGAAGAAATTCATCTATGGTCAGTTGATGATCCGGATATCTATACATTGACTTTAAGGATTGAAAATAGTGGAGAAATAGAAGATGTAGTTAAAGGTTATTTTGGTCTAAGAGAAATAAGTGTAAGAAATGGAAATATATACCTTAATAATAAGCCTTTATATTTTCAAGCTGTCTTAGATCAGGGATTCTATCCTAATGGAATATATGTTCCGGATACACCAGAGGATTTTCTCAAGGATCTTAAAGCTGTTAAAGATTTAGGGTTTAATGGTGTTAGAGCTCATCAAAAACCTCCAGATCCACGGTATCTCTATTTTGCGGATAGACTTGGTGTTGTTATCTGGGAAGAAATGGGAGATTGGGGAATGGAAATAAATAAGAAAAATATAGAGGATTTTATTGTTCAGTGGAGAAATATAGTGAATAGAGACTTTAATCATCCATCTATTATTGCATGGGTACCTTTTAATGAGAGAAACGATTTGTATGAGGATAAAGTAAAGCAAGAATTAGTTTTATGTGTATATAAAGAGACTAAAAATATTGATCCGACTAGATTAGTCATAGATACTAGTGGTTATTCTCACGTTGCTACGGATATATTAGATATACACGATTATAGGGATACTACAAAGCTAACTGGTCTACAATACAAAAAACTTTGGGATGAGTACCGTAAAGGTACATCGGAAATTCCAGCTTCGGGACATTTGATGTCTAAAGCTTTCAATTATGATGGTCAACCTATTATTATAAGTGAATTTGGAGGGTGGGGTATAGAAGGTCAAAAACCTATACTAAATAGGCCGAAAATAGCTTATATGGTTCTTCCTAGTCCATTTGATGTTGAGAGAAAATACAGAGATATCGTTTTAGCTATAGCAGAAGTGTCGGAGATTGCAGGCTACTGTTATACACAGTTATATGACGTTGAAGGTGAACTAAACGGTTTTCTGACATATGATAGAAAATGGAAAGTAGACCCTGTGAATATCCAAAAAGTTAATGTTCTTGCATATAAAAAATGGTTAGAAAACTTAAAAAATAAATAATTACTTATACAAAATTATTTCTTTTATTACGTCTATTACTTTTGCTTGATCATTACTTTGTCTAGCTTCTTCCAGCTCTTTTCTCCTAGCATATATTAGTAATGTTTTTTTCATAAGGTTTCCAAACATTTCTTTGCTTAATCTCATTGCATCAATTGGATTCATTCTGTATGTAAATTGGTCTTCAGCAAACCACCCATTATATCCTATATCAACAGAAGCATATAGATAATCTATGAATCTCCAAATATCTCCTGTTCCAAAAATTCTATCTTCATCATTACTTCGTAATTTTGCTGTGTTTACATGAAAGTTTGCTATAGGCACATTCATTTCATGCAAGACATATACTGTAAACGCAGGTTCTACACCATACATTTGTTCGTGACCATAGTCAATAGTAACACCCATATATTGTCCCCCTAATTCTTTGTTTATTTTATAGGCTATCCATCCTGCTAAATGAGTCGTAGGAATAATCATATTTCCTTCCTTTGGTTCTTTTAACTTAGCCTCCACTCCAAACTTTAATCCCAATTCTTTAGCTCTTTTAGAAGCTTCAAAAACAGCTTCATAAAACCAGTTAAACTTTTTCTGGTAATTTGAATCTAAGTTGTAGTCCCAACCATCCTGTCCAGGCCAAAAACTAAATGCTTGACAGCCTATTTCTTTAGCAATATCTGCAGCTAATATAATACGTTGAAGAGCTTCTTCACGTATTTCTTTATTTGGATTAGTAACACTACCAAATTTCCACTTAGGATCCGTAAACATATTTATTCCCATAGTCGTTGGTATAAGATCATGTTTTTCGAGAAGTTCTTTTGTTCTTATTATAGTATCTTCATCAACTTCAAGACCCTTTTTCAAAAATAAATAATCGTGGAATTCTATTCCTTTTATTCCTGCATAAGCTACTCTTTCTATTTGTGATTCTAGAGAACTATCTAGCTCGGGCCAATATCCATCAGTAGCGAATCTGTCCAAAAAGTCTCCAGCAGCCCAGTGACCAGCTGCAAACTTGATATCGAATTCTTCTAGAAACTTATCTAATTTTTCTCCTTTAAGATACCCTGGATATTTTTCCTCAATTTTTTCGAGGAGAGATTCCTTAATTTTCATACAATATATTACTTTATAATATCACCATAATAAGTGTTGATAGTTAGAAAAAAGCTGTAAGGTCTGTTTCTCTTGAAACATATTTCAGTCTTAATTTTTTCAGTTCATTTAATACATCTTTTACAAGAATATCTATATCCTTTGAGTCGACACCATTATTTTTTGCTTTTTCCTTGACGATTTTCTCAACGATATAATATCTTTTATATTTCTCATTGAGTTTTTTCCAAGGTATTTCTTTCAAAGCATCAGCTATTTTTTTATCAAATGGTAATTTCTTCTGTAACATTAAAAAAGCTATGATGGGATAACCGATATAACCGCGATATTTCGTTCCATTATCCGTACTATGTGCCTCATTTTTCTCTAGGTTAACATATACTTTATACTTTCTAGAACCATCTGAAGATAAGACAAAGGCATTCTTTGAATCTAAAAGTTTTATTCTACCGTCAGCAATCGCTCCCAATGCTTCCAAAACCTTTATTCTAGGTGGTATATCTAGTATTTTTTCCACATTTAAAAATTTAATAACACATAATATTAAAAATATCCAATAAAGCTTTTTACTGAATAGAATCTTCGGTTTTAATCTTATTATTTCTATCTGTAAATTTTGTATATAAACCGAATAAAAGGATCATAACAGAGATTATAAGGGAAACAATGCTAACAATTTCACCTGTATTCATAAATAAATCACTACGAATAAGAACAGAATCTAAGATGATTACTATATCACTTATCTGATTACCATTAACCTTGGCGCTGATTATTGATTTTTCAGTGTTTTTAGTTATCTGTAAAGAATATTTTCCTTCGGGTAATTCAAGTTTAAAGATTCCCCTAGTATCAGTATGTCCCAAGAAGTATGTATCGTTCAGTTTTATCTTTGCACCTACAATAGGATTACCTATTATGTCTAAAACTTTAATATTTATTATTCCTACTTTTTCGACTACAATATTTATTCGATATGTGAAACGGGATTGAACAAGGAAAGTCGTTTGATAATTAATTGTTATATTTTTCCACTTTAAGATTTTTAACTTTATTTTAGTGCTAAGAGGTATGTCATAAAGTACTATTTTTCCAGTATCATCTGTCTGGTAAATTACTGTGTCTTTTTTTGCATAGGATATTTCTACTAAAGCTTTATCTAGTGGATGATTAAAAGGTGTTTTTAATGTAATTATAACTGTTGTTGTCGAGGGCATTGAACTAATATTATTTAAAGTAAGTATAGATAAAACTATTATCAAAGGAAGTATTTTTCTTATCATAATCTTTTTTAGATTCCATTATCTGATTTATAAAGTTATATGAATCAAAGTATGAAATTTATAAGTTTCAACAAATTTTTATTAAGCCGAATGAAGTCTAAAAATAGTGATGTGTGTATCCAATGAAAAGAATAATACATGCAAATATCAGAGAGAAAATTATTTACATATTTTTAATAGTGGTTATTTCCATTACAATTGGTTGGTTAATGAATGTTCCTTATAGTGAGGAGGTTTTTGATTTTATAATTTTAAGAGGTGCTTGGTTCTTTTGGAATATTTGGACATATTATTCCATAATTCTTTTTATGATTCTTTTTGCTATTTTATCATATGCTTTGTTTATAGCATTTAAAGAAAGAATTATAAGTAAAAAATCGTTGCTAATTGTTACTTTTGCTTTTCTTATTTTAGTTTTATCAATGATAGGAATTATTAAGCTCCTTTATCAACATAATCCTATTCAAGAAATTCAATTTTTGTATAGGAAGAAGGTAAATCAATCGGTATCTATACCCTCTCAACCGAGCATAAATCCCTCAACATCTTCGAAAAATAATTTGACGAAAGGGCCTTTGAGGGTTTTGAATGTTAACTCTAATACTAATCCTCTCTTAATAATTTTCTTTGTTATTTCGATTTCTTTCCTTTTACTGATTCTTTTCTACATGAAGAATATGGGTGTTATAATAAGTGAATCAAAGGATATAAATAAGATTGGTTTTCCAGAGAAAGAGATAAACACATCTAAATTTGAGGTAAGGAGAATAAAAACTATCAATCTAATCGATGTATCCATTGATGACATTTTAAAATGTGAAGATGTTAGAAAATCGATAATACTTGTTTATATTAGGCTATGTAATATGCTTCGTGAACATAATATAGATGTGCCAGAAAACATAACTGCTAGAGAGTTTGAAAATAAGGTGTTTTCTCTATTACCCTTTATGCCTCGAGACTATTTTCATCAATTAACGCTATTATTTGAAGAAGCGAAATATAGTGATCATAAACTAACCTTTATTCATAAGAAAAAAGCATTGGATCTTCTTCTTAATATAAGGAAAAGTTTAGTGACTCTTCATGAGAACAGAAATGTATAGAAGCTTTATAAAATATTCAATTCTTTTTGGCTTTGGGATATTACTATCAATATATTTATTTGACACGAATATGGGTTTATCTAAGATAATATTTCTAATTTCATTAAGTTTATATGCGTTAGTTCTTGTTGGTGAAGTTTTAGCAAATTCAAGGAAAGTAAAGCATGAGGATATTAATATAAAGTACTTTTATGGGGGGGAGATACAAAGTTTAAAGGATGAATTAGATATAATTGAGAAAGGTATAAGAAGTAACTATATTGTTCATGTATTAAGAGAGATAATATATGAGAAGATTAAAGTTAAATATGATTATGTTAATTTTGACGATTATGAATCATTAAAAGAAATAATTAAAGATGATGAAATACTAAGGTTATTAGTGAATAAAGATTTTTCAATAAGTAATTTAGATAAACTTGAAGAAATGTTAAAGAGAATAGAAAGGTGTTGCTGATGAAAATTGAAGATATAGAGAAATATTATGCAAAAATTTCTAAGGAAGTTGGAAAAGTTATTGTAGGTAAAAAGGAAGTAATTGAAAAGTTGTTTATGGCTATACTGTGCAACGGACATGTATTATTAGAGGATTATCCTGGATTAGCTAAGACGTTAATGGCTAAAACTTTATCCATTGTACTTGGCTGTAAATTTAATAGAATCCAATTTACACCTGATCTTTTGCCTGCTGACATAACAGGAACATATATTTTTAATCAAAAAATCGGTGATTTTGAGCTCAGAAAAGGACCCATATTTACAAATATATTATTAGCAGATGAAATAAATCGTGCGCCTCCTAAGACGCAGAGTGCTCTACTTGAAGCAATGCAAGAAAGACAGGTTACAATAGAGGGTATTACTCATAAACTTGATGAGCCTTTTGTTGTTTTTGCAACTCAGAATCCAATAGAGTTTGAAGGTGTTTATCCTTTGCCAGAGGCTCAGATTGATCGATTTCTTATTAAAACAAGCGTTGGATATCCTACGAGGGATGAAGAGACTGAAATCTTAAGAAGGAGAATTGAAAGAAAAAAGGATTCATTTGATGTTAGAAAAATTTTGGATAAAGAAAAGGTTTTAGAGATGCAGAAAAGTGTTGAGAATGTGCATGTGGATGATGTAATATTAGAATATATTGTAAACATAGTTAATGAGACTCGAAATCATCCAAGTATAGAAGTTGGTTCCAGTCCAAGAGGCTCATTGGCATTGCTAAAACTTTCTAGGAGTCATGCCGCTATTTATGGACGTGATTATGTTATCCCAGATGATGTTAAGTTTATTGCAGTTGAAGCACTTTCACATAGAATTCTATTGAAATCGGAGTATTGGATTAAAGGTATAAAACCAGAGAATGTGATAGAGGAAGTATTAAAGCAAGTGCCAGTTCCTAAGGGTTTGTAGATGTTTACTGTTCGAGCTGTTTTTTATCTCTCTATCAGTTTTGGAATATTTCTTCTTTCAATTTTAACTGGTTATTATCCATTTTTGATTTTAATGCTGCCTTTTATTTCATTATTATTTTTCTCATTCATTTTATCTCCCTCACTTAATCTCGAAGATGTAGAAATTCAACGAGATGTTAGTAGCACAAGGATATTTGTGGGCGAAGATATCAATGTTAAGATCAGAATTAAAAATAATTCCATTCGAAAATATTTTATTGAAGTTAGTGACGCCGTCCCCAATTATTCAATTGTTAAAGACGGTTTATCGAAAACAATTCTTACTTTAGAACCTGGATCTGTTTTTACTCTAAATTATAAACTAAATTTTCCTAGACGGGGACATTATGATATAGGACCATTGGAGATTGTAGCTTTTGATTACTTAAAAATTAGATTTAAAAAATATACAGTTGGAAGATCTATTACTGTTTCAGTATTTCCACGTTTTATAGACTTGAAAGGTTTCACTGTAAGTCCTAAAAAAACAGGTGTTTGGCCAGGAACAATTACATCTCGTAAAAGCGGTCAAGGACTTGAGTTTTATGGTATTCGTGAATATAAGGTCGGTGACGAAATGAGAAGAATAAACTGGAAAGCATATGCTAGACTCCAAAAATTGGTTACTAACGAATTTGAGAGTGAAAGAGTAACTGATATACTTATTATAGTGGATACTAGTGGAGGAGAAGTTTTAGGTAATTATGCCTTTACACTACTTGAGTCTGAGGTAAATGCAGCTGCCTCATTATCATGGCTTTTTTTAAAATATGGAAATAGGGTAGGGGTAATAGTTCATGGTAGATATAGAGGTTGGATAAAACCACATTTTGGTAAAAAACAGTTTCTTCGGATAATGCATTTTCTAGCAGACGTATCGCTTGGCGGGGTCATATCGTTAGACTATTTACTTAAAAATCTTCTTCCATTATTATTGAAACCTAAAACACAAATAATACTTATTACGCCTCTACTGGATAGTAATATAATTTCTGTAGTACAATATGCTTTATTAAATAACTATAATATAATGGTCATAACTCCCTCTGTCTATTACTTACTTTTAGATTCGTCTGATAGGAAAGAAAGAATTATTGGACATTTATTAAAAATAAAAAAGGAAAATATGATAATGCAGGTAGGGCGTCTTTGCCCTATAATTGAGTGGAATGTTGAGACATCCTTAGATAATGTTTTAAAATATGCAAAAGTTACATTGAGGTTGTTTGCGAGATGAAAAGGTTTTTCATATTAACAAGTTTTTTAGTTTTAATTTTTATTGTTGTCTCATTTGGAATAATTTTCCCAAATCTACTAATAACAATAATTATATTAATTTTAGGAACATTTTCAATTTTCCTTAATAAAAAAGAGGTTACATTTTTAGTTACATTATCTTTTATCGTACTTACAGTTGTTGAATTATCACTTAACTTATCATTCATAGAATATATTCTATTACAACTTTTTCTTGTTCTTTTTTTCCATAACTTAGTTGATTTTATGAACGAATACAAAGATATTGTTGAAAAATTGACGTTAAAATACACAAAGGGGTTTTTATATAATCTAACTAAAATTTTCTCTTTTTCAATTTTGTTTTCCGTACTGTTTATTAATATTGGAGTTTTTTTAGGTGTGCCAGGCTATAAAACACAATTTATCTTGTTATATTTAATAATATTTTTAGTTTTTCTTGCATTAGTTATTAAAAGCAGTGAAAAATAGAAATCTCTTTATCCATTTATGGAAAAGTTTTTATAATTTTGTTAAAAGTTTGAAAATTTTTATGAATGTAACAAATATATATTCTTAGTATCTTAATATAAATAGAGATATATATGATTAATAAAAGTGAAAGAGAGTCTACTGATGCTCTTGAAATAGGTGGCATCGTTTATTTACCTGGTAAAAGACCGATAGGTTTTTATATTATTTTTAGTGTAGAGGCCTTGTTTGAGGTTGGAGTTCTTAAAAAAATACTAACAATTTTTGAAAATTATAGAAGGCCTATTGTTAATTTACATGTTTCGACAACTAGTATTGATGAGCCTCCTAAGGCATATATAGTTGTTGATATGCACGGTAGTGAAGATAAGGTTGGGATTATAAAGAGAGAGATTCAAGAAATTAATTTTGTGGAAAAAGTAGAAGTTTTTAATCCATTGTTTGATGGATTACTTGCTTCTTTACCTACAGAGATTTTAAGCATGGCTGGATCAAGATGTATAATTTTTAGGAAGCCTGTATATGAGGCTTTTATTAAATCGGTTCAAAATATATTCGGACTCGGTGGCGCCGCAATATTGTATCACTTGGGTATAGTTTTAGGTAGAGGGTCTTTTCGTGACCACAAAAAGATGGCAGGAAACGATAGAAGATTACTTTTGTCTATAGTTGAACATTATTTTAGAGCAGCAGGATATGGTATTTTAGAAATTAAAAAGATTGACGAAAACGAGGGAAAGGCCACTCTGAGAGTTTATAAAAATTTTGAATGTGAGCTTCATAAGGGATCCAATAAACCTAAAAGCCAATATACGAGAGGGATATTAGCAGGATGGTTTCAAGAATTTTTTGGAAGAAAGAATCTGAAAATTCTTGAAACTAGATGCATTGCTAGGGGAGATCCCTATTGCGAATACGAGATATTTTAGAGGTTAAGGATACATATGAAATGAGAATATTTAAGATATCTAGTTTTCTTATAATATTATTTTATATTATTGGCATATTTACTCCATGGTTCGAAACGATCAGTCAATTACTTGTAGTTATTTCTTCTTTATTTTTAATATATGGCGTTTTTATTCCTTATAAAATATTTACTGGAGAAATTAGGAAGATATATTTACCAATATTTATTTCTGTGATAGTACTGTTTTTTATAGAGGTTAATTACACATTTTTCTTTCTTATGAATATTCCCTCAATCTACTCAGCTATCTTCCTATTACTTCCGGCATTAATCTCAGTTTCATCAGCATATATAGCTACTTATTATATCTTTGATTTTTGGATTCGTCCACTTTTGGGTTCAAGAAAAATATTTTTTGGAATTGGTTTTGTTAGTATAGCTATAATTTCTGGATTAATGTTTATTCTAGGTATCACTTATGGTATTACAATCTTTGATACTTTACTTGCAGTTATAGAGTTTCCCTTATTTATTATTGTATTATATGAATATCAATATTTTAAAGATGGTATATTATCAAAATCTTGGATTTTTATTTTATCTATGACAGGGTTAATTTTACTTGGTGATTTAATCCGCATTTTTACATATGTACTTGGATTTAATAGTTTTATTTCATTTATCAGAAGCCTATATATAATAGGATATCTTTTAGGTTCTTATGGCTTTTTAATTCATAAATTTTGACATATTTTATAAAATAGAGTAATATTTTTAGGTATAAAATCATAATTTATATATGGCAGGATCACGCACTGACTGCCCCGAAAAGGGGGTATAGGATGAAAGTGCGTCCGGATCAATTAGTTTGCTTTTTCTTTAAATATTTATTACTAATATTAATAATAGTTTTTACAATTTAGGATTTTCATTAATTTAAGTTCTGTTCGTTAGAAACTTTAAGGATAAAAAAAATTGACCAGTAAATTTATAGTTTTTTAAGGATTGCCTTAGATTATGCTTAATTATATCGTTAAAAGACTCTTATTAGCCGTTCCAACCTTACTCGGAGTAATAACGTTACTTTTTTTTATTATAAGGCTTGCTCCAGGAGACCCTGTATTATATATTTTAGGAGACATGGCTACGCCTGAGAGAGTCGCAGCCTTACGTAAAGAACTTGGATTAGATAAACCATTGATTGTACAATATATCGACTTTATGTCGAAAGCCCTCAGAGGTGATTTTGGAAAATCATTCAATAATGGAATGCCTGCAATGGAAAGGGTTCTAAGCTCGTTTCCTTATACTCTGGAGTTAGCGATTTTCGGTACCATTATTGCTATTACATTAGGTTTAGGTATTGGTATATTAGCTGCTATTAATAGGAATAGCTGGATCGACTTATTATCGACTACGATAGTTATACTAATAGCATCTATGCCTATATTTTGGTTAGCTATACTTTTAATGGATTTTCTTTCAGTTCAATTAGGAATATTTCCGGTACAAGGTATAGGTGATTTAGAAAATCCGATAAGTGTGCTATGGCATTTATTTCTTCCTGCTATGACACTTGGACTGGGAATGTCAGCAACAATAGCAAGAATGACAAGGTCGTCACTACTAGAGGTTTTGAACGAAGACTTTGTAAGAACGGCTTGGTCTAAAGGAGCAAGCAAATATGTTGTAATATTTAAGCATGCCTTAAGGAATGCATTAATACCAGTCGTTACTATAATTGGTTTAAACTTTGGATATCTTTTGGGAGGTACTGTTTTATTAGAATCTGTTTTTAGTAGACCTGGATTAGGTACTTTGCTTATTGAAGCAGTATATGCAAGAGATTATCCACAGATACAGGCTTCGGTATTTTTCTTTTCTCTTGTATTTATTATTGTTAATATAGGTGTAGATATTCTTTACTCTTTTCTTGATCCAAGAATTAAGTTAAGGTGATACTTATGTCTAGTCAGGTTGTGGTTGAGAAATACGAACAGATAGAAGAGAAAGAGATTGAACAAGAAATAAAAAGGGAATTTATAAAAGAACTAAGCGAAAGTAAATATTTCTTATTTGGTGGAACAATATTTTTTGTCGTTATAACAATGGCTATTTTAGCTCCTTTTATTTCTCCTTATGATCCAATAGCTCAAAATATGAGGGAAACACTACAACCTCCTTCTGCAAAACATTTTCTAGGAACAGATCCCTTTGGAAGAGATGTTTTAAGCAGGATAATATGGGGTTCAAGAATATCTCTTATTGTAGGTATTTTTTCGGTATTTTTCGCAATTGTAATTGGTGTACCTTTGGGTGTTATAGCTGGGTATTTTAGAGGAAAAGTGGATATGATTATATCAAGAATATTGGATGTCATGTTATCATTTCCCGGAATAATCTTAGCTATAGTTATTATGGCTGTCCTAGGCCAATCCCTTAACAACGTTATTTTAGCTGTTAGTATCTCAATGATTCCAAGATTTGCAAGATTAGCTAGAGGTCAAACTCTAAGCATTCGTGAAAAAGAATTTGTTTTGGCGGCTGTCTCCCTAGGTGCAAGTCATTTCTCTATAATAAAAAATCACATACTTCCAAATATTCTAACACCAATAATAGTACAATCGACTTTATCTTTAGGAAGTGCTATAATCGTGGAAGCTAGCTTAAGCTTTCTAGGATTAGGGGTACAACCTCCTACACCTACTTGGGGAGCTATGCTTAATTTAGGTAGACAGTATTTATTTACTGCTCCATGGATGGCTTATTCATCTGGCCTTTTTATAACATTAACTGTTCTTGGGTTTAATCTTCTTGGTGATGGACTTAGGGATGTATTAGACCCTAAGATGAGGCGAACGTGATATGGGTACGTTATTAGAAGTACGTAATTTAAAAACATATTTTCATACAAGAAAAGGTATTATACATGCAGTAGATGATGTATCATTTACTATAAAGGAAGGCGAAGTCTTTGGGCTGGTTGGTGAATCAGGTTGTGGAAAGAGCATGACAGCTTTATCTATATTAAGACTCGTTCCATTTCCAGGAAAGATAGTTGGAGGTGAGATTCTTTTTCGTGGCAAGGATTTATTAAAAATGGACGAAGAAGAGATACGTAAGATAAGGGGAAGGAAGATATCCATGATTTTTCAAGATCCAAACACTTCTCTTAATCCTGTATTCAAAGTCGGTGATCAGGTTGATGAGATACAATATATACATTTTCCTCAAAAAGCCTTAAAAGAGATAAAAGAAAATACTATTCGATTATTTGAAAAAGTTGGTATCGCTAAAGCTAGAATTAGGAGAGATGAGTATCCACATGAATTTAGTGGAGGTATGAAACAAAGAACTATGGTTTCTATGAGTATTGCTAATATACCCGATTTGCTTATAGCTGATGAACCGACTACTGCACTAGATGTAACTGTTCAAGCACGTTTGATAAGATTACTTCTAAAGCTTAAAGAAGAATATAATCTCTCAATCCTGCTTATAACCCATAATCTTGGGCTTGTAGCCGAGACATGTGATAGAGTTGCAGTAATGTATTCTGGAAAGATAATAGAAGAGTCAGATGTATATGAGTTATTTGACAATCCATTACATCCTTATACTAAGGGATTGTTAAATTGTATTCCAAGGGTGGATAGAGATATAGATTATTTACAAGCAATCAAGGGATATGTTCCCGAAAACTATGGGGGATGGAATAAATGTATGTTTTTCGATAGATGCGATTTTGCTTTTGATAGATGTAAGTTATCTGTTCCAAATTTAAAGAGAATTAGGAAAGATCATAAAGTTAGGTGTTTTATATATGAGTGAACTACTACGTGTAGTCAATCTGAAAAAATATTTTTATACAAAAACAGGATTCTTCGGTAAAAAAGAAGTTATAAAAGCAGTTGATAATGTATCATTCATTGTAAAAGAGGGAGAAACGCTTGGGATAGTTGGAGAATCAGGAAGCGGTAAAACCACATTGGGAAAATGTTTGTTGAGACTTGTAGAACCAACTTCTGGTGAAATATATTTTCGAGATGTTAATATTTTAAAGCTTGATAGAAAAGAACTTAAAAAAATAAGAAGAAATATGCAAATAATTTTTCAGAATCCATATTCTTCATTAGATCCAAGAATGAAGATAGGTAAAATAATCGAAGAGCCCTTAAAGATTCACGGGGTTTCAGTAAGCGAAAGAAGTAAAAGGGTTTATGAATTATTAGACCTTGTTGGTTTGCCACGTAGTTTTACTCGAAGATATCCTCATATGCTTAGTGGTGGACAGAGACAGCGTGTGGCTATTGCCAGAGCATTAGCCCTAAATCCAAAGATTATTATTGCTGACGAGCCTACATCTGCATTAGATGTATCTATACAGGCACAGATTCTTAATTTATTAAAAGAATTACAGAGGATTTATGGTTTAACCTATATTTATATTTCTCATGATATGGGAACTATAAGATATATGAGTAGTAGAATAGCCGTTATGTATTATGGGAAGATCGTTGAGTTAGGTAACAAGAAAGAGGTATTTGATAGTCCTTTTCATCCATATACTATTGAGTTGTTACAATCGGTACCTGTTCCGAACCCAAGGAAACGCAAGATGAAGAATCTTAAAGATATTTCATATGAGAAGTTTGTTGCAGTTAATAATGATGGTGGATGCATCTATTATTTGCGTTGTCCATTTGCAAACAGCCGATGTAAAGATATGAAAGTAGAGTTGAGAGAATTAGAAAAGGGACATTTTGTTGCATGTCTTAGAGCTAAGGGTAATTATACTAGACAAATTAAACTGTCCACGGAGTAGTTAACTTTTTTTATCCACTAAATTTTTGTTAAGCTTTTTTATCAACGTTAAGAGTGAAAATATGAATAAAAAAGTTGTAACTATAGTAGCAATAGTACTGTTGCTTCTAATCTCTGTTGCAGGATACTTCCTTTTCTTTCAAGGCAAGAAAAGTGAGAAAATATTGGTGATAGCAAGAACTAATAAACCTTCCAGTCTGGATCCTGCTCATATTGTTTGGACTAATGACTATGCGATAGTTGCTAATGTTTTTAGCACGTTAATAGGGTATGAGCCAGGAACAAGAAAAATGGTGCCTGATTTAGCCACTAAATGGGAAGTATCTAATGATGGAAAAATATACACGTTCTACTTAAGGAAAGGCGTAAAGTTTCATAGAGGGTATGGAGAACTGACAGCTGAGGATGTTAAGTTTACTTTCGAGAGAATACTTGATCCTAAAACAAAGGCTAGATATCCAGACTTTTTCAAATCTATAGATAAAATCGAGATAATTGACAAATATACAGTTAAATTTATTCTTAAGTATCCGGATCCGGCTTTCTTGACCTATCTTGCTCCTTGGAGAAATAGCTTTATAGTATGTAAAAAGGCGGTGCTTGAAATGGGTGATGAAAAGTTTGCTATGCAACCTGTAGGCACAGGTCCTTTTGTTGTTGAAAAATGGAACCAGGAAACTGGAGATGTTATATTAGTAAAGAATCCAGACTATTATGGTGAAAAGCCTAAAGTTGACAAAATAATTTATAAAGTTATAGAGGATCCTTATACACAATATCTTGCTCTTGAAAAGGGAGAAGTTGATATTGTTTCGTTGGACATATCGATATCCGGTCTTCTTGATAGAGCTAAAAGTAATCCTAATATAAAGGTTTATGAGAAAATAGGTGGTGGAAGTCTTAGTTTAACATTTAATCTTAAAGATCCGGTGCTAAGTAATTTAAAAGTCAGACAAGCTATAGCATACGCTATAAATAGAACTGAAATAGCTGTGGACTTGCTCAAGAATACTGTTACAGAAGCTAAAGGCTTTATTTCTCCAGCCTATGTATGCTATACTGAGGATATTCCACAATATCCTTATAATCCAGAAAAAGCAAGACAGCTATTAGTTGAAGCAGGTTATCCTAATGGAGTCGAGATTGATTTCTATGTTCCAAGTGTAGGTGTAATGCCACGTGTCGCTACATTACTGCAACAACAAATGGCTAAGGCAGGCATTAAAGTTAATATAAAGCAAATGGATTGGGCTACTTGGTTAGAAGCTACTGTTAAAACAGGCAAAGCAAAATTATCATATATGCCTTTAGGAGGAAGACCTCCTGAAACAGTTGTTATACTTACGAACCTTTTTAGTTTTGACCCTGCTCTCAATACTCCAACAGGCATAAACTTTATGTGGTATGGTGGCCTTGTTAGTCTCCTAAATCAGATGTCGAAAGAGCCAGATCCAGCGAAGAGATGTAAGCTATATAAACAAGCCCAAGTTAAGATAATGGAAGATTTACCCTTATATCCACTATACTGGGGAAAAATATATGTAGCCACTAGAACTTGGGTTAAAGGTTTTAACATTGATACATTTAATTCTTATGGAGACTGGATGGAATATATAGATATCGAAGGTAAAAAATAAAGTTTTTATATTTTTATCTCTTTTTCTTATATTTTTTCACAAATTTATAGATAAAATTTATATAAACATGTTAATCTAGATATGGGAAAGGGGTGAAGAGGTGTGAGTTTTCTATACAAGGGTGAGCGACTTTATAAAGGTGGGCGTTTTATTCAGCGCCCTCAGTAGCTTTCAGTTATTTAGAAATCCCCTAAAAAGGTCTATTTCTAGGCATGAAATAAAGATAAAAAATATACAAGATGATATTTATAGGGCTATAGTGTTGTTTGGAGTGAAAAAACTCACTATAAAACAGAAAGAGTTATTAATTTATCTTTACAAACATGGTAAAGCAAAAACTTTAACGTATCTGGCAAAAAAGTATTCTGAAGAGACAGGTATGTCTTATTCAACGGTGAAATGGAATCTCAGGGAATTAAGAGATCTTAATCTTATTACAGGGGGAGATATTAAAAGTAAAGGTGAAGTTGTGAGGTTAACAAAGGCTGGAGAAATAGTTGCCAAGCATATAAAGAATTATTTTTAGCGTTAAGTGTTTTAGTCTTCGTTAATACTATTTTATTGTATGAAAAATTTTTCTTTTAATATAGAAGAACTAATGATTACTGATATAATTTCTCCTTCTGTTTCACAAAAAGTTTCAAGAATTATTTCCTTTTTCAGTGAGAAACGTATTCCTTTTATACCGGTAACAAGAGACAATAAATATTATGGCGTTATAACTGTTTGGGATTTAGCTAAATTAGGTTTTAATAAGAATACCAAATTATCAAGTTTAGCTTGGAGAATTCCTGCCTATGGTTATTATGAACTAAGATATGAAGATTTAGTTAGAACAATTATTAAAAATAGATTTCCTGGGATTGTTGTTACTGATAGATATGAAAAGATTATTGGTATTGTAACACAATCCAATCTTCTTAAAAACAATTTTGTTCTCAGTATTTTTAGCAATCGTAAAGTAGGAGAATTTACACTGTCTGGAAATAGTTATTTCCTTAGTATTAGTGACAAAATCAGCAGATTAAAGAATTATCTTTTAAGGAATAGAATAGAGGAAGTATATATTGTAGATGGACGGATTGAGGGATATGTAACAATATATGACATTATTGAAAAAATATATACTTTCTATATCAAAAGAAGTAAGAGAGGAGAACTTGTAGGAGAAACATTTGATGTTTTAAAAGAGAATGTATCAAAAATCATAAATTTTAAGGAAATAATCGTAAAAAGCTCTGATTATATATCAAATATTTTACCTATATTATCAAGTTTTTCAACCATACCTGTTTTAAATGACGATAAAAAACTTATAGGTATTGTAACCAGATATAATATCTTAAAAAGACTAAGTAAATTTTATGAAAAAAGGAAATATCCAATATATATTAAGGGACTGTATCGAGAGACTCATGCTTTTAAGGAAGTTATAGAAAAGAAAGTTTATGAAAGTACATATTCTTTATCAAAAAAGGCTAGAATTCTCGAAGTCAAAGTAATTGTAAGAAGTAGTAAAAAATGTGAAGGCAAGTTCCTATATAAAGTTAACGTGAACATAGTTCTCGATAGAGGTGTTCATAGTGGATATGCTGAAGGATGGAGTCTCTTATCTACATGTATTAAAGCCATAGATAACGCAACATTTAGTCTTATTAAAACCAGAAAAAAGATTAAGAAAAGAAAGTTACGTAGAGCTCGCTTACAGCCTATTCAATAGCTTTTAATATATTTTTGCGATTTTAGGTATGGTATAAAATGAGCAGTCCATACAAAGAATATGCTCAATATAAATCCATAAGATTACATGAAACGAGACCATCGGTAATGGGTTTTTTACGTAGATATTTATTGGGTTTTGTTTCGCTTATAATATATTTTTTGTCATTGTTTATTGCATCATTATTTAATATACAAGCCTATTTTGTTATTCTTTATATAGTATTTCTGGTTTTTTCTTTAATATTAAGTTGGGTACTACGGTCTAAGGAAGCTTTATCATCACTAGTATTGGGTCTCACAATGATAATAATCCTAGGACACAGAAAATTGATAAACCTTAGTTTGACAAGTTTATTTGTCGTTTTATTAAATATATTTCAAAAATATGGACTTATAAGTAGTATAATTGCATCAGTTATAGTCATTTTCTCCATTGAGATTTACCGAAGATCTATACTATATATTATTACAGATACTGGTATTGTTTTAAAAGGCGGAATATGGAGAACTCAATATCATTCAATTCCTTATAACCAAATAGGACGTGTTATATTGGAACAGAGTCTTGTTGGAAAAATGCTCAATTATGGGACTATAATATTTGTTTCTGCTGCAGAATGGGGTTCAGAGTACTATTCAAGGGGATTAAGTGCATCTTATGAAAAGAAAGGTATTGGTTTAGGTATGCAATACTTTAGGACTTTAAAAGAGATTTCGCGTGACCCATTAAAATGCTTGTATGGTGTAAAAAATCCATTTGTTATAAGAGATGTTATAGAGAAAATGATTACTGCTCCTTATAGAGCAGAAATCGATCAGGCTAGATATCTTAGGGAAATCAGAGATATGCTTAAAGGAAAAAATTAAGCTATCTTCGTACCAAATCCCGACTTTGTAGCACTGTTATCATATACTTCTAGTACATTGATAATATAGACAGGTCTATTTTTTCTTTTTTCTGGAGGAGTATAATGGTAACAATCATGTATTAAGTTTACTAATTTATGATAGTCTCCGTT
>Ga0164318_10000078_pt1 | contig 52153 bp, 49 predicted proteins | sample GuaBasSedimGuay9_FD_113734 | JGI IMG/M metagenome (GOLD analysis project Ga0164318, IMG submission 113734) | Subseafloor sediment microbial communities from Guaymas Basin, Gulf of California, Mexico - Guay9, Core 4571-4, 0-3 cm | ecosystem: Environmental > Aquatic > Marine > Hydrothermal vents... | reverse complement strand
TACTGCGGTATGGCGAGGAGCTATGATGGGCTTAACAAGGCCAAAGAATTTATCCCAGCACTTAGGGAGACATTTTGGGAGGAGGCCATAGTGCCAGGGGACGGTAAGCAATTGAACCAAAGCCTGGAGAGGGCTGGAAGGGTGGCCGACTTTTTGGAATTTGCCGAGCTTATGGTGGATGACGCCCTTTCCAGAGACGAGTCATGTGGATGTCATTTTAATGTGGCTTACCAGACAGAGGACCATGAAGCTAAAAGGAACGATGAGACTTGTTGCTATGTAGGAGCCTGGGAGTACAGGGGAGATGGCCAGCCGGAGATCCTACACAAAGAGCCGTTGGTTTTCGAATATGTAGATCTGATCCAGAGGAGCTACAAATGAGCAACACCATCAACCTGACGTTGAAGATTTGGAGACAACAAGGGCCACATGACAAGGGCCATTTGGAAACATATGAAATGAAAGACGTATCAACAGACATGTCGTTCTTGGAAATGTTGGATGTACTTAACGAAAGGCTGACACTGGAAGGAAAAGAGCCAGTGGCATTTGACCATGACTGCCGGGAAGGCATTTGCGGGGCGTGCGGGGCTGTTGTGAATGGAATCGCCCATGGCCCCATGAAAGGCACAACGCTTTGCCAGTTACACATGAGGCATTTCAATGACGGGGATACTATCGTGATTGAGCCTTTCCGGGCGCGGGCATTCAAGCTCATTAAAGACCTGGTGGTGGACAGGAGCGCCTTTGATAAGATCATACAGGCAGGAGGCTACATATCTGTAAATGCAGGCCAGGCACCAGAGGCAAACACAATTCCTGTGCCCGCCCATCGTGCAGAACTCGCAATGGATGCGGCTGCATGCATCGGTTGCGGGGCTTGCGTGGCGGCATGCCCCAATGCCTCTGCAATGTTGTTTGTTGGGGCCAAAATTTCCCATTTGGCCTTATTACCGCAGGGAAGACCTGAGGCGGCAAGAAGAGCTATTAATATGCTCAGGAAAATGGATGAACTAGGATTTGGAAATTGCACTAACCACACGGAATGTGAGGCCGTGTGCCCCAAGGAGATTTCAATAAGTAATATTGCCCGGTTCAATAGGGAGTTCATCAAGGCGAGCTTTGGCTCGACTGAAAAGTAACCATACGTTCCCAGCCCTTGTAACCAGTCATTTTTTGCTTGACAGCCTTTCTTAATTTTTCTATACAGCCACTTCAATGGCTTTGGCCATTCCCCAAAAAATTTGATTAGTTATGGGCCCTAAAGCCTGAGGGAAACGGGGCTCAATTTTGCGAGTAGGTGTATTGCAATGAGTCTCGAAAGTTTCCTAATTGAGCGAAAGGGCTCGATTTTGCCGCTTTGGCGGGACTCGCTCTTTGACGTTTATCCTCCAGGATCCCACGGGTTCCTGAAGAATAAAAAAGAGAGATTTGCAAACCCGGTGGGCTATACCCTTAGCACCGAACTTGAAAGGCTTTTCGGAGAAATTGCCAAAGAAGATCTGACGAGTGAGGCCAGGTCAAGTTTGGAGAGTATACTGAAAATAAGGGCAGTACAAGATCTCAAGCCTTCAGAGGCGGTGCGATTCATCCTTGATTTGAAAGGGATAGTCCGCAACGAGGTGAACAGTAAGGGATCTAGTGGGATCTCGAGTGAGGAGCTGAGGGAATTTGAGCTCAAAATGGACAAAATCTGCCTAGAGGCCTTCGACATCTATAACAGGTGTAAGCAAAAGATCTATGAACTTAGAGTCAACGAGGTCAAGAGGCAAGTTTCAAGATTAATGGAAAGGGCAAATCTTATCTGTGAGATCCCTGATGTGATTGAGGATCATTAGAGGCTAAAACGGGAACAGGTTCTAATAAGCGAGGTAAGGGTTTATGGGCTTTATCGTTAGTATCCTCTTTTCATTTTTCGCGGTAATTGTGGTGGTGGCGGTCCCATGGATTGGGGTTGGGGCACTGGACCTTAGGTTTTTGTTTGGAATAGTGGTGCCCTACGCTGCAATGGCGATTTTCTTTATAGGGGTGGTGATACGGGTTATTGACTGGGCTCGATCCCCTGTCCCTTTCAGGATTCCCACTACTGCGGGTCAAGAATGGTCATTTCCCTGGATCAAACACAACAGAATCGACAATCCCAAGAGCACCTGGGGAGTAATCCTAAGGATGTTTTTCGAGGTGGTTACGTTCCGTTCTTTGTTCAGAAACACTCGGTTGGAGTATAGAAGGGTAGAAGGGGCTCCCAAGGTGGACTATGAATGGGAGAAATGGCTTTGGCTCGCCGCCCTCGTTTTTCACTACTCATTCTTTATTATCTTTCTAAGGCACTTCCGCTTTTTCATGGAGCCCATACCTTATTTTGTTCAGATACTAGATAAAATAGACGGCTTCCTAGAGTTGGGTATCCTACCCTTCATTAATGGCTTGGGTGTGCCTACGGTATATCAAACCGATCTTTTGTTGATGCTTGCTCTTACATACCTCTTTGTTAGACGCCTTTACATTCACCAGGTGCGCTATGTATCGCTTCCCGCAGACTATTTTCCATTGTTTCTTATATTGGCCCTTGGTACGACGGGCATCTTGATGAGATATTTCATCAGGGTTGATATCACGGCTGTAAAAACACTTGCTGTGGGGCTGTTCAAATTTCACCCTAAGACACCAGAAGGTATAGGGGTAATATTCTACATCCACCTCTTTTGCATTTCCACGCTCATAGCGTATTTTCCTTTCAGCAAGCTGATGCACTTTGCTGGAATATTCCTGAGCCCAACACGGAACCTTTCTAATAACAGTAGATTTAAGAGACACATAAATCCTTGGAATTATCCAGTCAAGGTTCATACGTATGAGGAGTATGAGGAGGAATTCAGGGAATTGATGGTGGAAGCAGGCTTACCGGTTGAAAAACAGCCTGAAACAACTGCTGATACAGAAGAAGAAAAGGAGTAATTATGGCGGACGTTCCTAAACCAGAAGAATTGGCCCAGATTGATCATCGGCCACCAGTATTTAAGCCATGGATGGACAGTCCTCCGGAATTCAAGGAGGGTATCTACTGCTATGGTGCAAAGGGCAAAAACCTTGCTGCGGTCGGGATGCCCAATGCTAGGGACTGGAATCCTACGGACGAAGACTGGAAGCTACCCGACAACTGGGAGAACATAGTGAAGGAAGGAATGGATGAGCGCCTTGACAGATTCCGTTCCTTCAAACTTTTCATGGATATATGTGTGCGGTGTGGAGCTTGCGCGGACAAGTGCCATTTTTTTATAGGTTCAGGCGATCCTAAGAACATGCCTGTGCTGAGGGCGGAACTGATTCGTTCGGTTTACAGGCGCTATCACACCCTGGGTGGCAAGATTTTCGGCAAGCTTGCTGGTGCCAGGGACTTGACTGAGCAGGTTTTAAAAGAATGGTGGTATTATCTTTATCAATGTACGGAATGTAGGCGATGCTCGCTGTTCTGCCCTTATGGTATTGACACCGCGGAGATTACAATAATAGGCAGGGAACTTACAAATCTCCTCGGTCTCAACACTGACTGGATCCAGGCCCCCGTCGCTAACTGTTACAGGACAGGAAACCACTTGGGCATTCAACCCCATGCCTATAAGGACATGATAGAATTCTTTGTGGATGAGATTGAGGAGGTGACCGGGGTCAGGGTAAATCCTTCTTTTAACAGGAAAGGTGCGGAAATCCTTTTCATAACACCCTCAGGTGACGTGTTTGCTGACCCAGGTACTTACACAGCCATGGGTTACCTTATGCTGTTCCATTATCTGGAAAGTATGGGACTAGACATAACCTGGAGCACATATGCCTCTGAAGGAGGTAACTTTGGTTACTTTACGTCCCATGAGATGGCCAAGAGGTTAAACGCAAAAATGTATGCCGAGGCCAAGCGGCTGGGCGTCAAATGGATTCTTGGCGGCGAGTGCGGGCATATGTGGCGCGTGATTAACCAGTACATGGATACATTTAATGGGCCGGCGGATTTTCTCGAAGAGCCGGTGTCACCGATCACGGGCACGAAGTTCGAAAATGCAAAATCCACCAAGATGGTACATATTACAGAGTTTACCGCGGATTTGATAAAACATGATAAGCTGAAATTGGATCCTAGCCGGAACGATAACTTGGTGGTAACCTTCCATGACTCCTGTAATCCTGCCCGTGGAATGGGACTGTTCGAGGAGCCAAGATACATTATCAAGAACGTTTGTAATAACTTCTACGAGATGCCCCCCGAGACCATAAGGGAGCAGACATTCTGCTGTGGCAGTGGTGCCGGGCTCAATGCAGGAGAAAACATGGAGCTCCGAATGAGAGGTGGACTCCCAAGGGCCAATGCCGTCAAATACGTACACGAAAAATACGGTGTAAACATGATGGCCTGCATATGCGCCATTGATAGGGCAGTTTTTCCAACGTTGATGGAGTACTGGGTGCCTGATGTGGATATCACTGGTATACATGAACTTGTAGCGAATGCATTGATTCTGGAAGGCGAAAAGGAAAGAACAACCAACTTGCGCGGCGAGCCGCTTCCAGGAATGGAGGAAGAAGAGGATGTATGACGGAGGTAAGATTATTGTTGGCCTCATAATTGGCATCGGGCTGTTGCTTTCCCCGTTTTTTTACAATGCCGGTAAGGCGCTAAAGCCTCCGGAGCCGGAACTGACTCCCAAGGCTAAAGAGGCCAAGGTCTGCGTGGCGTCGAAGGAGTACATGAGAAACAACCACATGCACTTATTGGATAAATGGCGTCAAACAGTGGTAAGAAATGCTGAGAGGTATTATGAATCGGCAGACGGCAAGGTTTATTATAAGAGTTTGCAGGTAACATGCTTGGACTGCCATTCCAACAAGACTAAGTTCTGTGATCAATGTCACAACTATATTGGCATGGATCCCTACTGTTGGGACTGCCATCTTGAGCCGAAGGAGAATAAATAATGGGTATCAGCAGAAGAGGCTTCCTAAAGGTTGCAGGTCTTTCCGCTCTGATGGCGGCACTAGGAAAATCTGGTTTTGAATTGCTTCGCCCAGGTCAGGTGGAAGCTTCGATCCCACTTACCAAGGGGAAACGTTGGGCCATGGCCATTGATATGCGGAAGGTTACACCTGAGATTATAGAGGAATGTAAAAAATCATGCCATCATTACCACAATGTGCCGGAATTCGATAATCCAAAGGTGGAGATCAAGTGGATTTGGGGAGAAGAATTTGAGCATGCCTTTCCAGACCAACAGCATGAATATGTCAGCGACTTAATAAAGAGCCTCGAGTTTCCACTTCTCTGCAATCATTGCTCGAACCCTCCGTGCTGCAGGGTATGCCCTACGGGTGCCACATGGCAGCGCGAAGATGGAATTGTAATGATGGATTGGCACCGGTGTATCGGGTGCCGGTTCTGTATGGCAGGGTGCCCGTATGGGTCTCGGAGTTTTAATTGGGGTGACCCAAGGAAGGCGCCAAAGGAATTGAATCCGGGTTTCCCCACCAACCCGGAATTCCCGACAAGGGAAGTAGGTGTTGTGGAGAAATGCACATTTTGCAACGAAAGGCTGGCCAAGGGACAGCTCCCCATTTGCGTGGAGACAGCAAACAAAATAGAGAAAGACTCCTTTATATTCGGAGATCTTTCTGATCCTGATTCCAACGTGAGGAAGGCCTTGCGAAAACACTATTCCATTAGGCGAAAGACCGAACTGGGAACTCATCCTAATATTTATTACATAGTAGCGTGAGGTGGTTATGCTTGACAGGGCATTAAAAGGTAGTAGCAGGTACTGGGGATGGTTGATATTTTTGCTTATTCTTATGGGCATCGGCTTTGTCCTCTGGCTCTATCAGTTTAAGGTAGGCCTGAAGATCACGGGTATGAGCCGCGATGTATCTTGGGGGTTTTACATCGCGCAGTTCACTTACCTTGTTGGTGTGGCTGCTTCGGGCGTAATGGTTGTGCTTCCATATTACCTGCATGACTACAAGGCGTTTGGGAGGATGACAGTCCTTGGTGAGTTTATGGCCATTGCAGCAGTATTAATGTGCCTTCTCTTTATCATGGTTGACTTAGGGAGGTTGCCGAGACTAGTTAATGTCATCATGTACCCACATCCAAAGTCTATCCTATTTTGGGACATGATCGTGTTAAATGGCTATCTTTTGTTGAATATTCTGGTCGGGTGGAATGCCTTGGCAGCTGAACGAAAGGGAATTCACTATCGTACATGGGTCAAGGTTCTTGCCTATATCTCCATACCTTGGGCGTTTAGTATCCATACTGTCACGGCCTTTTTGTACGCGGGTCTACCGGGAAGGCATTTTTGGCTAACCGCCATTATGGCACCCCGCTTTCTGGCATCCGCGTTCTGTTCCGGCCCTGCGATTTTGCTGCTTATTTGCTTTATTATCCGGAAACTGACCAAGTTCGACCCAGGTAAGGAACAGATGAGGACACTAGGGAGTATCATAGCCTATGCGTTTATTTTGAACATATTCTTTTTCCTAATGGAACTGTTCACCTCCTTTTACAGCCAGATACCTGCCCATATGGATTCGCTCATATACCTGTTCAGGGGACTTGATGGGTACGGCAGGTTGGCGCCATGGATGTGGACATTTGTGTTTTTCTCAATTGTAGCCCTGATACTGCTGATTGTACCGTACACCCGCAGGAAAGAGGACACTTTGGTCGTGGCCGCTGCTTGCGTTGTTATTGCTACCTGGATCGACAAGGGCCTTGGGCTGATCATTGGTGGCTTTGTGCCCAATCCCTTTGAGAGGGTATTTGAATACTGGCCTACTGTACCAGAGGTTTTGATCTCTGTGGGAGTATGGGCGACTGGCTTCTTCGTGCTCACGGTCCTGTTTAAGATTGCAGTGTCAATTAAAGAGGAAGTGGCAGCGTAACACGCACGTAGAACTCTGGGTGCAGAACATCCGAACAATATCGACTTGATGCGCAGGGATCAGCTTCGCTAAAAAGGCCCCTGGTACTAATGATACTAGATGTTCCAAGGGGCCTTTATTAATTGCACGCATTGTACAAAATTCGCCCAATAAAAGACTTGACACCTAAAATCCCGTTTGTTATTAAAGCCGCTGTCTGATATAGGCGGGGGATAGTAATGCACAAGAGGTTCTCACGCCTTAATGTTTTGAGCAGGACTCAGAGGAGGGTTGCTTGAGTGCTGCTGAAATTTTTCATATGAGGAGGACGAATAATTATGGCTTATGAAGTAGTAGTCGATCACGACAAATGTGAAGGATGTGAAGAGTGTGTGGAAGTGTGCCCTGTGGATGTCTATGAGATGCAGGACGGAAAGTCCGTGCCTGTAAATGCTGAGGAGTGCCTGGGCTGTGAAAGCTGCGTAGAGGTATGTGACCAAGAGGCCATTACCGTAACCGAGGTATAGCTCCTTTTTCTGTCTTTGGGTTATTGTTTGTAGATAACATAAGGTAAAAAAAGAGCCGCTTTAAACAAGCGGCTCTTTTTTATATCAATAATTCAGCTTAAGACTTTTTCTTCTTTGCATGGCACTTACTACATTTCTTGTAAGGGCCGGTCTTTTTCCCTTCTTTTGCCAGTTTCTTGTGACAGGTCTTACAGTTTTTATGGTAAGCGTTCTGGAGTTTTAGCACCTTACCTTGTTTCTTGAGTGGGTTGTGGCAGTCCTTACAATGCTTTACAGGATCGCCTTCTTTCCACACATTCTTGCCATTCTGATAATTATGATGGCATTCTGTGCAGGCGATTCCGTAATCATCGTGGTGTTTCTTGTGGCTGAAAGTGACGGGACCCTTTTTGTCAGCTTTGTACCCTGTGTTTTGTATACAGATAGTGTCCGGGCCCTTATCAGCCGCACACAAAACCCCCACCACCAAGAAAAGGAGGCCCATGAGCAAAACTACCAGAAGCCCAAAACCTTTTTTCCTCATCCGCTATCTCACCTCCTTTCACACCTAATTAATACAGTTTCTCGCTGGCGCCTCCAAAGGTGGACTATAGTAAAAAGAAGCGGAAGATGTCAAGAACTATCTCCTGTCAAGTTTGGTCTTCATCTATCATTTCAGCCATTTCCCGCAGGACCCTCAGGGATTCCATGGCTTCTTCTTCGTCTATTTTATGGATGGCAAAACCTGCGTGGACAATCACATAATCGCCCACCTGTGCATTGCTTAGCAGAAGAAGGCTTACCTGTCTCTTTGTGCCATCCATATCGATGGTTCCCATTCCATCCTGAATATCTATTATCTTAGCAGGGATCGCAAGACACATATTTGAAGTGCTCCTTTTCGATTTTCTCAATAGGTTCAATACCAAGGTTTTTCAATTCCTCCAGAACCATATCCAACAATTCTTCTAGTTTATCCTTTACCACTGGAGTAAGATCCAGGCTGATTGTCTCAATGTCATGGGGTTCAATACCCAAGATAACGGTATCGGGTACCTTGTCAAATGCATGGCAAAGAGTAAGTGCCTCAAGCAGGTCGATTTCATGGAGGGAGTTTTTTGCAAGGATTCTTTGGGGAATGTCCTCACCTTTCAGCCTATATAAGGTACCGGGTGGCTGGCCGTTTTTTATGGCATCTATTACAATAAGGTAATCAGCTCTTGTGATAGTTCCAAGGAGGTGAATACCTAATACGCCGCCGTCTTCTAATGAAACATTATCTGGAAAACGATAGCGCTGCCCAAGTAGCTCCAACGCCCTGATTCCAAGGCCTTCATCACGCAGAAGCAGATTTCCCACTCCAAGGACGATTATTTGGGGGCTTCTGGTTATTTCCTCAGTCTTCATAATATTAGTATATATAAAAAGAACGCTTCAAATCAAACATTTTCTCGCTATACTCGAGCTGCGCGTACTAACCTATCCGCGCAATGTTATCCCTTTCCAGTTCTCTGTCTTCCATGGCGTTTGTTGCAGGTCTCCATCGAGTCACACATGAAAAACAAAAGGCCCCCTTCAACGCAAGGTGAAAAGGGGCCTTTTGTGCTATTTTGAATTTTTATGTCGCTCTGATCTTATAGACCTGGTTGGAATCCGGATCTATCACATGGACACCGCAGGCGACACAAGGATCAAAGGAATGTACCGTCCTAAGAACCTCAAGAGGCCGCTTGGGGTCTGCAACTGGTGTTCCAATGAGGGCCTCTTCAACCGGCCCAAGTTTGCCGTTTTTGCAACGAGGACCAAGGTTCCATGTAGAAGGAACAACTAGCTGGTAATTTTTTATCTTTTTGTTTTCAATTTCTATCCAGTGCCCTAGTGACCCTCTAGCCACATCGTTTAATCCGCAGCCCATAGCGCTCTTTGGCATCTCCCAAGACTCATAAGTCTTGGTGTTGCCCTTCTTGAGGTTTCCAACCAGCTCCATTGTCCATTTTTCCATGGCATTTCCAATTGCCACGGTCTCGATGCATCTAGCTGCAGTTCGACCCAGGGTAGAGAAGAGGGCTGTCAAAGGAATCCCTAGTTTGCTGACAACACTGTCAACAATTTCCTTAATCTCTTTTTTGCCCCAAGAATAGGCTACGAGCACTCTTGCCAAAGGACCGACCTCGCACGGCTCTCCCTCATACCTGGGTGCCTTGAACCAGCTATATCTATCTGTGGTATCGTAGTCTCCAGGTTGTGGGTCAGTTACCCCTTTTGAAGGATGTCTGGCGACATCGCCCTTGTACCAAGAATGGGCCACATGTTCGGTAACCTTGGCAGGATCAGCCATCTTAACACCTGCAAGGTCTCGCTTCATTATCACTCCCCTTGGCATAAACAAGCTTTCTGGTTCCTTGTCTGATTCGGGCAGGTCACCCCAGGCTAGGAAATTGGTGGTGCCGCCTATGCCTCCCCATTCCTTGTAAAATGAGGCGACCGCCAGTATGTCTGGCAAGTAAACTTTTTTCACAAAATCCTGTGTTTCCTTCCATAGGTAAAGGAATTCTGCCACTCGATCGGGGGTAAGGTCGCCCACACAGGTCACGCCGCCAACAACAAAGCTTTGCAGATGAGGATTTTTTGCGCCAAATACAGCATGCATTCTTGCAGCCTTGGCCTGAAGCCTTAGTGCCTCTATATAGTGGGAGACCGCCATAAGATTAGCCTCCGGAGGCAACTTATAGGCGGGGTGACCCCAGTAGGCGTTATTAAAGGGGCCTAGCTGGCCGCTTTCCACGAAGGTCTTTATTCTCTGTTGGACCTGCTTGAAGTAAGAGGTACCACCCCAAGGGGCTTCACTCACGTTGTCAGCAAGAGAGGCGGTTTTCTTGGGATCTGCCTTTAAAGCACTGACCACATCAACCCAGTCTAAGGCATGAAGATGATAAAAATGCACAATGTGGTCATGTTGGAATTGCGCACCATGCAACATGTTCCTGATTATTCTGGCGTTGTCGGGAATCTGAACTCCTACCGCGTTTTCCACTGCCCTCACCGAGGCCAGGTAATGCGTCATCGTTCAGACGCCTCAGACGCGTTGCGTTATAAGCGGTGCATCTCTTGGATCCCTCCCCTGCAAGATGATCTCAATTCCCCTGAACATCTGTCCAGAGCTCCAGGCGTTTATGACTTTGCCACCAGAGATTTCTACCTCGATTCTAAGATGTCCCTCAATTCGGGTAATCGGATCTATAGTTATTTTTTTGGCCATCGTTCTCCTCTCCTTTCTTATATTGGATAGTACATATTAGGCAGTGCTCCTAGCTATTCGCTCTCAACATAAAATGGGCTCATTTTGTCCCAGAAATCCGGTTCACTGCACCCGATGCAAGGATGTCCAGCCTCAATTGGAAAGCTGGTGCCGTCGTTGAACTTTGCAATCGGGCAGTTGTTATAAGTATCCGGCCCCTTGCAACCCATCTTGTACAGGCAATATCCCTGGGCCGCTTCTTCAGAGCCGAATTCTTCAACAAATTCGTCGTTTTCATAATGTGATCTTCTGGGACATTGATCGTGAATGGTTTTTCCATAAGCGAACAGTGGTCTGCCCAGTTCATCAAGTTCAGGCAACTTTCCTAGGAGGAGATAGTTGACCACGGTGCCAACGAGATTAATAGGATTTGGTGGACAACCCGGGATATTTACTGTCTTGATACCGAGTGCCTCGCCTACACCCTTATAACCGCCGGGGTTTGGGGCTGCTGCCTGGACACCTCCGTAAGAAGAGCATGTGCCCATGCAGACAACGGCAGCTGCTTTGGGGCAAACTTCCTTGGCAATTTCTAGAAAAGTTTTGCCACCAATCTTCCCATACACTCCGTTGTCCTTTGTCGATATGGCCCCTTCGACTACGCAAATAAATTTGCCTTTGTACTTCTCTACGGAAGATTTCAGGATTTCTTCTGCTTGGTGGCCGGCTGCAGCCATAATGGTTTCATGATACTCGACGGAAAGGATCTCTAGAACTAATTCATCCATCCAGGGGTACATTGTCCTAAGGAGAGCTTCTGAGCATCCCGTACATTCAGCAAATTGCAGCCAAATTACCGGAGGACGCTGTTTGGGTGCGGCGAAGACTTCGGCTACCTTGGGGATAAAAGAGGATGAAAGCCCAAGTGTAGCTGTCAGCATGCCGCAGTACTTCATGAAGTCTCTTCGTGAGACTCCTTTTTCGGATAACCTTTCGTAAAAATCCTTTTCCTCACTATTCATGCGGCACCTCCCTATTACAGTTGGTTAAACCTCCTTAGACCAGCCATTTCCGGCGTTACAAATAAAAAAAATCGGGCCCATTTGTCAACATTTTTTTAAAAATATTTCGCCTTTACATTTGTAGGGCACGGCTATAACATAGTCAGAATATGACTATAATGAGGTGGTTGTGGAGATCGGAGAGAAAAGCTTCACAGAAAACTCTGATGCCATAAAAGAGGAGCTCCATAAGTTATTAAAAGTTTCATCCTGCTTTCAGTGCAGGCGGTGCACTAACGGTTGCCCTGTGACCTTTGCAATGGACCTCTATCCCGACGAAGTAATTCGACGGGTCGCTATGGGGCAACTGGACAGGGTGATGAAATGTAGCACTATTTGGATTTGCTCTTCGTGTGAGACCTGCACTACTAGGTGCCCGAACGAGGTTGACATAGCGGCTGTGATGGATTTTTTAAAGGAGTCGGCCGTTCGATCTGGCATCCAACCCCCTGAACGCAAGACTTTGGCATTTCATGAGAGCTTCCTGAAAGAAATAGAGAAAAGGGGACGCGTCTTCGAAGGAGGCCTGATGCAAAGTTACATGCTCAGGAGCGGGGAGCTGTTTTCAAAGGTGAAGAATGGTTCCATTTGGGAAGATGTGAAGATGGGTCAAAGGCTTTTTTTCAAAGGGAGGTTACCTCTTCTTCCAGAGAGGATTAAGGGTAGACGGGAGGTGAGGGACCTAATGAAGGGGCAGCGAGGGCCGAGTAGTAAATGAAAGAGCGCATCCAAAAGGTAAGTTACTACCCAGGGTGCTCTCTGAGAGGGACTGCGAGGGACTATGCTAAGTCAGTAGAAGCAGTCTGTGATATGCTTGATATTGAGCTCCAGGAACTTGCAGATTGGAATTGTTGTGGAGCAACAGCGGCCCATAGCCTTAACAAGAGGGTTGCAATAAATCTCGCTGGTAGGAACGTGATGCTTGCTGAGCAGGCAGGGAAAGATATGGTGGTTCCCTGCCCGCTTTGTTTTAATAGGCTCAAGACCGCTGAAAGGGAGCTAACCGGGGAAAGGAAAGACTTGTACGATGTGAAGATCAAAGGAGGGAAGATCCAGATATGGGACTTGGCAACCTTCCTTGCCAGAGGCGAGATACTTGATCGAATCAAAGAATTAAAGGCCCGGGAATTGGGGCACCTTAAGGCAGTGTGCTACTACGGATGCATGGCGAGCCGACCGCCAAAGATTACAGGTGAAAAACGTTATGAAGATCCCGTTAGTATGGACCTCATTATCTCTGCCCTAGGAGTGAAAGTGAGGCCTTGGTCCCACAAGACAGATTGTTGCGGGGCAAGTCACGTGGTTGCTAGGCCGGATCTTGTTTCAAAGTTGGTGGGTAAACTGTTTGAGAGGGCTTTTCGTGCAGGAGCCAATTGTATCATTGTATCTTGCCAAATGTGTCACGCCAACCTTGATTTATATCAGGAAAGGATTATGAAGGAACAGGGCTTGAAAGGATCTCTCCCAGTTTTCTACTTCACAGAGCTTATTGGATTAGCCTTGGGGCACAAAGACGCGAGAAAGTGGATCAAGATGCACTTTGTTGATTCTTCGGCCCTGCTGGCTGATGGACTTGAGGGTGCACTAGCCTGAGGTTACTGCTATCTGCTAAGACTGGAAAATGGACAATATTGGGTTGCAAAAAGTAGGCTCTGTCATGGTAGTGGGTGGCGGCATCTCGGGCATGCAGGCCTCCCTTGACTTGGCAAACGCAGGTTTCAAGGTCTATCTGGTTGAGCGAAGGGCCAGCATAGGCGGTATAATGCCGCAACTGGACAAGACCTTTCCTACCAACGATTGCTCTACTTGTATCATATCTCCAAAGCTGATTGAAGTGGCCAAGCACCCCAACATAGAAATAATGGCCTATTGTGAGATCGTGGAAGCACAGGGTCAAGCCGGTAACTTTAAGATAAGAATCAACAAGAGGGCCAGATATGTTGATGAAGATAAGTGCGTGTCGTGCGGTGTTTGCGCTTCCAAGTGCCCTAGGACAGTGCCCAATGAGTTTAATGAGGGGTTGAACGATAGGAAAGCAATATACCTCACCTTTACGCAGGCGATCCCATCTGTCTACACCATTGATGCTGAAAGATGTGCTTACTTCCAAAAGGGAAAGTGCCGGGCCTGTGAAAAATTCTGCGAGAACAATGCTATTGACTTCGGCCAAAAGGATCGCATCAGTGAAGTGAATGCGGGCGCAATAATACTTGCTACCGGGTTTGAAGTTACTGACCCAATGCTCAGGCCCGAATACGGTTATGACCGCTATCCCAATGTGATAACCAGCATTGAATTCGAGCGATTTCTTTCTGCAGCAGGGCCATTCGAGGGGCACATACAGAGGCCTTCTGACGGTAAGGAGCCGGTAAAGATCGGGTGGATTCAGTGTGTTGGATCCAGAGATGCCTCTAAGGGTAAGGATTATTGCTCTTATGCCTGCTGCATGTACGCCACTAAGGAGGCGATCATAGCTCGAGAACATGATCCCAGAATACAACCCACCATATTTTTCATTGATATAAGGGCTCAAGGGAAAGGTTTTGATAGATACTACGAGCGAGCCAAGAGGGAGCATGGAGTTCGATACGTGAGAAGTATGATTTCGCGGATAACCGAGGATCCAGTGACCCATGACCTTGAGGTCCATTACCTTGACCAGGACGGTGAATTTAAGGATGAAGTTTTTGACTTGATGGTACTATCGGTCGGTTTTTCGCCTAATACGTATTGCCGTGATGTGGCTGAAAAGCTAGGCGTAAGCCTGGACAGGTTTGGCTTTTTTGAAAACCAGCCCATGGACCTCGTATCTACCGATAGGGAAGGCATATTCGTATGCGGGGTAGCTCAGGGACCAAAGGACATACCGGATTCCGTAACCCAAGCGAGCAGTGCCTCTGCAGAGGCCATGGCCATGCTGGGAGAAGCCAGGAATACCTTAATATCAGAGGACAAGTATCTTGATGAGATACCTACCTTAGGAGAGGAGCCCAGAATTGGAGTATTTGTTTGCCACTGCGGCAACAACATCGCCTCAGTAGTGGATGTGGCATCTGTTGCAGAGTATGCCTTGACATTGCCAAATGTTGTTTTTGCGGATCATTTTCTATTTACCTGTTCCACTGATACTCAAACAAAGATACAGGATATTATCGCTGAGTATAGTCTTAACAGGGTTGTTATCGCGTCATGCTCTCCAAGGACACATGAATCTTTGTTTCAGGACACTGCGCGAAAGGCTGGTTTAAATAAATATCTCGTGGAGATGGCAAATATCAGGGACCAGTGCTCTTGGGTCCATTCGAATGTTCCAGAGGCGGCGACGGAAAAGGCCAAGGATCTGGTCCGCATGTCAGTGGCCCGCAGCCTGTTATTGGAGCCTCTTTACGAGTTCCCGTTCGAGGTCTCACAGTCTGCCTTGGTGATTGGAGGGGGAATGGCCGGAATGACGGCGGCTCTGAACCTGTCTGATCAAGGGTTCAGGGTGTACCTAGTGGAAAGGGATCGCGAGCTGGGTGGCAATGCATTGAAGCTCTATTATGGGCCCAGGGGTGAGGATATAAGGAGCCTTGTGCAGGAGACTATTGACAATGTTAGTAAGGATCAGAGGATAACAATATACACTGGGGCCCAGGTTATAGGTACTTCGGGGCACGTGGGAAAATTTCTTTCAACCATAAAGGTCGGCGAAAGCCAAGAGGTAATATCTCACGGTGCGACCATCATAGCCACGGGCGGGTCTGAGTATAAGCCGGAAGAATACCTTTACGGCAAAAGTCCTAAGGTTTTCACGCAGCGGGAATTTCAAGCAATCCTTGCACAAGGCGATAAATTTCCAAGAGCAACAAATGTCGTGATGATACAGTGTGTGGGCTCACGGGACGAGCGCAATCCATACTGCAGCCGGCTTTGCTGTACACAAGCGGTTACAAACGCTCTCAGGGTGAAAAGCAATGATCCTGAGACCGAAGTATTCGTTCTTTACAGAGATATTAGGACATTTGGGCTGTATGAGCTGCTTTATAAGGAGGCAAGGGAGGCGGGTGTCCAATTTATAAGGTATGATCCCTCCCAGATGCCCAGTGTCAGGGAAAGGGATAATGGGTTGGAGGTCAAGGTTTTTGACCAAAGTTTGGGCGAGGAGATGACGCTTAAGGCTGACTATTTGGTTTTGAGCGTGGCCATAAGACCAGAAGAATCTACAAGAGAGCTTGCAACAACTCTCAAGCTTCCCCTTGACGAGGACGGCTTTTTCCTAGAAGCACATGTCAAACTGAGACCGTTGGATTTTGCAAATGCAGGCTACTTCTTGTGTGGATTAGCGCATGGGCCGAAATTCTTAGACGAAAGCATCGCGCAAGCCAAGGGCGCCGCCGCTAGGGCAGCAGAGATTCTTTCCAAAGATCATATGATGGTTGAGGCCCAGGTGGCGGTTGTTGACAGGGAAAAATGTGTTTTGTGCATGACATGTGCGCGTTCATGTCCGTTTGGCGTGCCCAAGGTCGGTGATGATGGTTTCATACGCATTGACCCTGCAGAATGCCATGGATGCGGTATATGTGCTAGTGCATGCCCGAGGAAATTGATCCAGGTGCAGCACATGAAAGACGACCAGATATTGGCTAAGGAGATGGCACTGTATGGATGAATTTGAACCCAAAATAATCGCGATGGTGTGTACGTACTGCACCTATACGGCGGCGGATATGGCCGGTTCCATGAGGCTTCAATACCCTCCCAATGTGAGGATTGTGAAGCTTCCTTGCACGGGAAGGGTCGACATTATTCATATCCTTAAGAGTTTTCAAGCAGGGGCTGATGGGGTTCTTGTGGGGGGATGAGAGATTGGCGACTGCCATTTCCTGGAAGGAAATTTGAGGGCCAAGGAACGAGTGGAGCACGCAAAGGAGTTACTGGAGGAGATAGAAATAGGAGCGGACAGACTGGAAATGTATCACATCGGTGCTTCTGATGCTCCATTATGGGCTGAAAAGGTCAAAGAGATGACAGATAAGATTAAGAGCTTGGGCCCTAATCCTCTGAAATTGGTAAGAAAGAGCCAGGGAGCGATACCGGAGTTTGGTGGGAGGTAGATTTGGCTGGCTTGGCATGGGCCTTGCCCGTTCGGGTGAGGTGGCGCGGAGTTAATGAAGGAGAATCAGTAAGATGATAGTAGCCAGACGAAAGCCCTTTAGCGAGATAATGGAGAGTCTGGAAGGATATGACAGAGTACTGATACTTGGCTGTGGCACCTGCGTTGCAGTGTGCCTGGCCGGGGGAGAGAAAGAGGTAGGAATCCTCTCAGCCCAGCTTTCCATTGCCGCGGAGTTAAGGGGTAAGGCCTTAGACATTGGCGAGGCAACAGTGGAGAGACAATGTGACAGGGAATTCATCGAGGAGTTACGGAATCGGCTGAATGACTACCCTGTTATCCTGTCGCTGGCCTGTGGAGTGGGGATCCAATTTGTCTCTGAGATGTATCCACAGAAGGTGGTGCTGCCAGGCGTTGACACGTGTTTCATTGGTTCCAATGACGACGTGGGGTTTTGGACAGAGCGATGCAGGATGTGTAACCAATGCTACTTGGCATTTACTGGTGGCATATGTCCTGTCACCATGTGTCCAAAAGGGCTGCTGAACGGACCATGTTCAGGTATGGCCAATGGCAGGTGTGAAGTTGACCCGGAAAGGACCTGTGCATGGGTACTGATATATGAGCGAATGAAGGAGACGGGTCGCGTCGAGCAACTGCGGAGGGTAATGGCACCTAGTGACTATTCAAGAACCACGACGCCAGCAGTGCTCAGCCACAAGGCGTACAGAAGGAGATATTCGGCCCATGAGTAAACTTAAAGAAAAACTGGAATCAGGTGAATTTGTGGTTACAGTTGGGCTCTATCCCCCTAGGGGGGCCGATACAGGTGAGTTTTTGGCCATACTGAGCAAGTTGGCGGGCAAGGTTGATGCCATAAATTTACCGGACTCCCGGGGAGCAAGCATCCGTCTGAGTGCACTTTCCGCCTCAATCCTTGCAAAGGAAAAAGGTTTAGAGCCTGTTATGACCGTGTCGTGCAGGGATAGAAACAGGATAGCCATAAGTGCTGACCTTTTGGGGGCTCATGCGCTTGGCATAGACACCGTACTTTGCGTAAGCGGTGACTATGTTAGTTTGGGTGATGTGCCCCAGGCAAAGCCCGTATATGATCTGGACTCAGTACAACTCATAAACATGATAAGGCAGATGGAAGCAGGGCAGGATATCGGCGGAAATGAGTTGAAGGGAAGCCCCAAGTTTTTCGTGGGCTGCGTGGCAAATCCCATTGCCGATCCCATAGAACCTCATTTATTAAAGCTCCAAAAGAAATTGACGGCGGGGGTGGACTTTATCCAGACTCTGGATCTATACAGCGTTGAGGGTACTGCAGAGTTTTTGAATTTCCTGGAAGACAAGGGTGTAAAGGCCCTAGCAGGATTGAGGCTTGTTACCATGGCAGATATTGAGCAAAATGAAAAGGGGAGAGTTGTCGGCAATGAAATACCTTCTGAAGTTATCTCCGAGATAAAGAGCGCTTCCACAGACGTGGAGGCCTTGGCAAGAGCACAAGAGTTCTTGGTGGCAATGATAAAAGACATAAGAGCTGAAAATAGATGGTCAGGAATTCACCTTACAATGAATGGCCATGAAGAGTTGATTCCACAGATACTGGAACAAGCAGGACTTGGCAAATAACGAGGAGAGTACAATGGCGGGCGAAAGCGAGCTGACAGTCAAAAAAGACCGGGTCATCATAGTTGGAGGCGGGATAACGGGCTTAACTGCAGCACTTGAGCTGGGACAAATGGGAAAGGATATCCTTTTACTTGAAAAAGGCCCTTTCATAGGTGGTCATGCTGCAAATTTGCCTTGCAAAGCTACTGATCGTTGTCTCAAGTGTAATGACTGCCTGGTCGAAGAGGCGCTAAGGCAGGTAAGAGAGAATAACAGTCCGCTAGAGGTAAAGAATTACGCAAAGGTTACTGGTATCAAAAAGAACGGGGGAAATTTCATCATAACAGTAGAGCCAAGTTGGTGTTCTATTGACCAGGAAAAATGTACAGACTGTGGGGCGTGCTTAGAGGCGTGCCTGAGTTCAGGACATCAGGCTATCACGCATGCGCCGTCAATCAATATTCATCCCTTTTATGGCATTAGGCAGGAGCTGTGTACGTGTTTAAGTGAGGGGGTTTCCCCTCCTTGCATAAGTGCCTGCCAAGAGGGGGCTATAACCATTTCAGACAAGGTGGAGTCTTTTCAGGTACAAGGTAAAGGGGTTTTGTTAGCATCCGGTTTTCGTCCTTATGAGCCGGAAGCGCCCAACCGGTATGGATACGGTCACCTGCCCAATGTAATAACCACTGAGCAAGCAGACAGGATGCTTCGTGAAAGGGGGGGGATTTTTCGCCCTTCCGACGATGATGTGCCAAAGAAGGTGGCTTTTGTCCAGTGCGTTGGAAGTAGGGACAGACGCCTCGGAAGGGAATATTGCTCCCGCGTTTGTTGCGGGTATTCGTTACGCATGGCTCTACGTATGATTCACACGGTTCCTGACATGGAAATTACCGTGTTCTACATGGATGTCCAGAACTTCGGCAAGGATTTTGAACGTTATTATAATGAGGCAAAACAAAAGCTCCGAATGGTCAGGTGCCTGCCCGGAGACTTTTATGGATGGCAGGATCACAAGATCTTGGTTAGTTATTTCTCTGAGGTAGAAGACAAGACCATTTCAGAGGCCTTTGATTTAGTCATTCTCACAGTCGGCCTGTCCCCGAACGAGCAAGGACGGGCCCTGGGTGAAGAAATAGGTTTGAAGGTTAATGAAGACGGATTCCTTGTGGCAGGAGAGGAGAATTTAAAGCAAGGTGTCGTGGTAGCGGGTACGGCGCAGGGGCCCATGGATGTGGCCGAATGCATTTGCGATGCCAAGCGTGCCGCCTTAGACATGAAAAAGTATATTGAAGGCATCTAAACAGGAATTCTATCTGCTCAAGAGTTGTATTTGGTTCTTGGATGAACGGGAAGGAACTCCATATCTCTAAAAACGTCTTGGTTCTTGGCAACAGTAGCTACGGTTATCAGGTGGCTGCCCATGTTAGAGACAACGGCTATCCGGTAATCCTATCTATCACAGAACCATCTGACTATATTAGTGACGAAAAAGCTGGGGAAATCGAGATCTTGATGCCTTCTGTTTTAGTTGATGTAAAGGGGGGCCCTGGAGATTTCAAGGTGGTTTTGGGGTTCGGGGATGGCTCACAAGCACGAAGAACCTGCGGATGTATTATTGTAGCCATGGAGTGCTCATGGGTTTCGGCTCGCAAGGCGTGGAATTTACCTCCCAGAGAAAATGTCTTAAGTCTTTCCCAGGTGTGCTCTGATCCAGAAGCGTTCATGGGTAAGCTGGACCACGGGGGAAAGATTGTCTTTGTTTGTGGATTTGTACAGAATTCCTATTCCTTTACCCAGCGTCAGGTGGCAAAGATCGCAGGTACACTAGCGAAACGGCCTGACTTACACGTTTATGTTCTTATGGAGCATTTCAAGGTAAGTGAACAAGGAGTTGAGAAGCAGATCAGACGGGCCAGGGACCAGGGGGTAGTATTTGTAAAATTTTCAGAGTCCAGGCCCGATATTCTAGTGAACGGTGACAAGATCGTCATAAAGTACTATGACGAAGGACTAGGGGGCTGGGTGGAGTTCTCTCCCGATGCCGTGGTATTAGAAGAATCTTCCTATCCCCCCCCAGAGGCTCAAGTATTGTCAAGGGCCTTGGAGGTGCGCCTTGACAATCAAGGATTCTTCCAAGCCGATTCCCTACACAATCTTCCTATATACTGCAACAGGACAGGGGTATTTGTAGTCGGATCAGGGAAAGGTACTATTTCAGAGGCCCAAAGCAAAACAGAGGCCAAGGCAGTGGCCGTGGAAGTTGCCAAACTCTTAGAAGGATTTGAGGATGCCTTAGGGCAGCCTTCGATAAATCTAGAAAAGAAAAAGTGTGCAATTTGTTTGACCTGCTACAGGGTCTGTCCCCATAGGGCTATTTCTCACCGCAACAGGAGGCCGGAATTTTCTCCTCTTGCATGTAAACGCTGCGGCATGTGCGTCGCGGTATGTCCCATGAATGCTATTGAACTGGAGGCCTCCAGAAGGGAGGATGTTGTTGCGGAATTGAAAGGAGTCACTCATCGTTTTATTAAAGGCACGAGGGATCATTTGCCCCATATTGTAGTCCTTGCGTGTCAAAATTCCGCATATGATGCTTATCTTTTGGCGAGACAGCGCGGCCTTGATATTCAGGCGCACACGGGCGTGGTGAAAATACCCTGCGGGGGAAGAGTGGATTCAGAAACAGTGCTAAAGGCCTTTGCAAATGGAATCGACTGCGTGATGGTACTGGCGTGTCCTCACGACAGCTGCAAGTCTTCCGATGGGAGTATGGCCTGCAGCCAAACAATTGAGGTACTTCATGAGATGCTGGAGGAGACGGGTATTGATGCGGGGAGGCTCATTTTTGATACCTTGGGACCTGGCTCAGCAATGGAGTTTGTGGACCTGGTTAATCAAGTGGCAAAGGAGCTTGAAGAGCGATAATCCGATGGTATAAATCGGCCATTTGAGACTTAACATAAGGGTGAGGGATGATGAACACTGGATCAGCAGGAAAAATAAATCTTGAAAGTATTGAAAGAGAAAGAGTGCAGGAGCTTTTGGAGCGGTTGGGGCCGCATAAGGTGGCTTCATGTTTCATGTGTCGCACTTGTTCTGCCAGTTGTCCCGTTACCATGGTGGGTTCGAGGTTCAATCCCCTTAAGATCATTCGCATGGTTCATTACGGGCTGTTGGAAGAGGTGTTGAGTGGCGAATCCGTGTGGCTTTGCACAAGCTGCTACTCGTGCCAGGAAAGATGCCCACAAGGTATACACATAACCGATTTTATGACAGCGCTTAAAAACATGGCGGTTAAACAGGGGCACGCGCCCGCTGGCATCAGGGCGCAGATGGATATAGTCAAGCAAGCGGGAAGAATTTATCCTTTGGATGATTTTGACAATAAGAAAAGGGCCAAAGCGGGTCTCCCGGAACTGCCCACCTCATGTGACGTGATAAAAGAATTACTGGGGTAGAGCTTGAGAGAAACCATTTAGGAATTTTTTCGTGCATGGAACCTACACTGGATAAGGGGAGTGGATTTGTTGTCGAACAGAGCACTTGTAATAGGAAATAGCGAGTATGGCCTTAAGGTTGCCTCAGAAATCGTATCTATTGGAGTTCCTGTGACACTTATAAGTCGGCGGCCGTTGGTGAGCCCTGGGCCTGTCGAGGGATCAGTGCCGATAGAGTTTTTTTCCCCCGCCACTTTGGTGGATTTTCAAGGTACTACAGGTAGATTTGAGGCAGTCGTTGAACTCAACGATGGAAACAGGATAACTAGAGAAGTTGGCTCAACAGTGGTGGCTTTGGAGTCGGACCAGAGAGCTGATTTTGATAAATGGGGACTGGAGCGCAAGAACAATATCCTTTCCCTGGAAGACATGGTATCCCTCTTGAGCACAAATGACTTGGCACTGGGACAAGATGGCAAGGTGTGCTTTATTTCACAGTTCAATGGACAGTCCAATGCTGTTTGCCAAGCAAGATTGGTGAGGGTTGCCCGTGACCTTAGGAGGCACGTAAACTGCCAAGTATTTGTACTCACAGAGCACTTCAAGGTCGCAGAAGCTGGACTTGAAAGGGAGCTGCGCGAGGCAAGAGATTCGGGCATAGTGTTTGTAAAGATGGTGGATCAAAGGCCCCGTGTGACTGTGGAGGGCGACAGACTTTTGATTTCATACTATGATGAAGCCTTTTGTAGCGAAATAGAGCTGGGCGTTGATATGCTGGTGTTGGAAGACAGTATTTACCCACCGAACTATGCAGCCGAGATTTCAAGAATACTGGATATCGAGTTAGATACTTCGGGATTTTTTCAAGGCGACTTTGTCCACAATTTCCCTATCTTTACAAGCCGTAACGGCATCTATGTTGTTGGGTCTTGCAAGGGACCTATTGGAAAAGATCGGGCGCTTTCCGAGGCAAAAGCCGTCGCTCTTGAAGTAGCAAAGCTTTTGGAACTCTTCGATACTGAAGATCTTAAGCCCACCATTTATTGGGACAGCGATAAGTGTGCTTCATGTCTAACCTGTTATAGGGTATGTCCTCATAGGGCCATCGTGTTCTCCGATGGAAAGCCCATGTTTTATCCATTGGCGTGTAGATCATGTGGGATATGCGTGGCCTTTTGCCCCATGAACGCTATTGATCTGATCGAAGATGAAAAGTGTGGGGATGAGCTGCGATGGCGCCTCAGGCCCAGACTTGAAGAACCCTTGCCGGAGTTGGTTATATTTGCATGCCAAAATTCTGGGTATCAAGCATATGAACTTGCAAGGCGGATGGGGTTCGTAGCAGAGGGCGATTTTCAGATATTCAAGGTGCCCTGTGCAGGAAGCATAGACCATGAAAGTATTGCGTCGGCTTTTGCCTATGGCGCAAAGACCGTAATCATTGCCGCATGCCCCCATGATAGTTGTAAGTCAATAGAGGGTAGTCGCTTTAGCGAGGGTAGATCACGTGTGGTAAACGGCCTGTTATCAGAGCTGGGTCTTGGTGAGGAAAGATTGGTCTTTGTGACCCTAGCTTCTGGGATGGCAAAAGAGTTTGCAGGACTGATTAATAAGGCGGCAGTAAAGGCCTGGATTTAGAGAAATATGGAGATTCATCTATGAAGTACGTACTCTTTTTGGGTTGCACCATACCGGCGAGGGCCAGAAACTATGAACTGTCTGCAAGAAAAGTTGCAGAGGCCGTTGAAATAGAGTTTGTGGATGAAGAGCGATTTGTGTGTTGCGGATTTCCAATAAAGGGAAGTAATCAATTCTCATCCGAGGTTCTAGCGGGCTACAATCTGGCTATTGGATCCCAAAATGGGCTGGGAATCTGTACCCTTTGCAGTTCCTGCACTTCTGCCCTAACAGAAGTCTCGCACGAGCTGGACAACGAGCCAGCTAAGCGGGACTCCGTAAATGAACGCCTGATGCGTTCGGGGGTACAATACGGGGGCGGAGCTTGGGTGAAGCATTTCGCCAGGATCCTGTACGAGGATATTGGAATGGATCAAATAAAGCCCTTGCTCAAAAGGGACTTGTCTGGGTTGAAGATTGCTGTTCATTATGGATGTCACTATCTAAAGCCGTCAGAAATTTATGAAGGATTTGACCAAGTGGAACAGCCCAACACCCTTGAGGCACTCGTAGCCCTTACCGGTGCTCAAGTAGTTGATTACCCAGGGAAGAAAAGATGTTGCGGCGGACCGGTACTGCCTGTGGACGAAAAGGTTGCTCTTTCGGTTGCAAAGGAAAAACTAGATGATATCAAAGAGGCAGGTGCAGATGCCATTTGCCTTGTTTGCCCATTTTGCTCTGTGATGTACGACGGCAACCAGAAAAGTATAGAGAGCGAGTTCGAAGTAAATTACAATCTGCCCGTATTGTATTTGACGCAGATTCTGGGACTGGCCATGGGGTTTGAACGAAAAGAATTGGGACTGAATATGAATGTGGTGAAGACCAAAGATTTGATGAAAAAGATTCCGGAGTAAGAATCAAAGGTTTTTCAGTTTTTCATCAAATTGCCTTGCCACAAGGATTTCGAACTCTTTACCAAGCACGGTTCTGTTTTCCAAGAGGTACCACTTTACACTATTCCAATAATCTTCAAGCTCGACACGGTCATGTATGTTCTCGAGCACGTGGTTTATCTCCGTCAGTTTATCCCTTGTCAATTCTTCCTTTCTAAGATCATACAAGTCCAGTATCTTTTGCCTCTGCTCATTGGTAAAGCCTATCTCATAGGATCGTGAGAGCAAGTTTTCTGTTAGACTGTGCAATTCCGAAAATTCAGTCACCATTTGCATCTGTTCTTGGAATTTTTCCACCATCGAGTCAATGATAACCTTCATGCGTTTTTCATATGCCTCTTCTAGACGTTTTTCATAATCATCAGTGTAGAACGGATATTTTCTGAGTGATCGCAGACTATAGTAATAATAGTTTTTCAACTGGTCAGGATTGGTAATGGTGTCCATATAAGTCAACTTCTGATCTATATCTACCCGGTCCCGAAAGTCTATGGACAAAACGTTGTAAGTTTCGTTCTTTGTCAATATGAGGCCCCTTTTTGCTTTTAAGAGCTGGGCAATCTGTTGGCCGTTTCTCCAAATTTTTTCTACTGGCAAAGAGTTGAGGAAATGATTTAGCGCTTCGTACCTTTTTTCTATTTTCGCGCTCAAAGGCAGGAAATTGAGATGGCACGTCTTGTGTCCATGCCTCAGTTTGTTGCAGGCCAGGAGGGTGAGAAGGAGTATCTTTATCTGGTTTTCATAGCTCAAATATCCACTGACCTTTTCATATCCAAATATGCGAACCTTGTCGCCCGAGAGGTAATTGAATATAGTATGGCGAACCGGTTCTGCCAGATTTTGCATGGTATTGTAAAGCCTAATGGCCTCGAAGAGTTCTTTCTCAAAGGTGGGATATCCTATACTCGAGAAGGCCCTCTTCTTGTAAATATATGGTAACGGCGTTTTCATCATAAATTGGGCAATGTCTACAAACTCAATGTAACGGATACCACGAAGCCTGAAAAGCCTCTCCATTGCGAACACCATACTGCCGGACTTGATACACTTTTCTCTCCCGACACTTTTGGCAATGGAGTCAAGCTGTTCTAAGGGTGTACCCTGTGTTTGGGAATCGGAGGACTGGAAGCTTGATACTGCGTAATATAATTTGCCCCTTTGAAAATGGATATTTTCCAGTTCTCGCTCGAAACTGGTCTCACCATCGAGTATCTGCAAACATATTTCTCTTACACGAAAAAGTCTTTGGGCAAGATCTTCGACAATCAGGTCTTCCCTGATCGCCGACAACATGATCAGTGAAAATAGAAAAAGGGCATCAAGCAGCTCACGATCACGAGGCTCCAAGACTTCTTTCAACGCATCAAAGTGAGCTTCTCCGCGAATGATGTGGTGGATGAGATCATGATGCCGTACTAAGAATACAAGATACTGGAAACCGCGCTCGTCAAGTTGGTATCGCTCTGCAAACCCTTCCTTCTTTAGGAAGAGGGCGGCAGCGTCTGAAAGATCTGAAGGGTTTATCTCAGAAGAATACTTTTGCCTTAACTCTGGGATCCTTCCTATGTCTTGGAAGAGGAAGGCCTTGAGAAAGGCATCAAACAGTGACTTGTTGGCTCGTAGTCTCTCAACGATATTTTCCAGTTGTTCGATCTGTTGTTCGTTTATGCCTATGATGCCCGCGGCCATGGGCCCGAATTCACGCTGAGCCAACTGATGCAGGTAAAGTTGGTCTTGAAAGCTGCTCCTGTCCTTGTTAACTAGGGCTTGGACTTTTTTGGCACTTGTGAGAATGTAACGAGTAACAGGGGGTTTTATGTATAGGTTCCCTGACAGTTCCAGCTCATCCAGGGCAATAAACTCGGGCAATATGAATCTGAGCAGGCTGGGGGCGTGTTTGTATAGCAGATCAAGATGAGTGTGAAAGTACTCTGGCTCGAAAATCACGGCCAACATTTTGCTACGAAGAGATTCCCGAAGTTGTGAAATAGCCTCGAAGCGTCTGGTCTGCCTAGAAGGCAAAGGGATTTTTGATTTTGCATAGTTCAACAATGTGTTATGGCTTTGATAAAAGCTTTCAAGGTCAAAAAATAGTTCTTCCAGCTCCTTTAACTTTGGATTTGGCAGGTCGGCGAGTCGCGTACTGGATATCAGATCAATCATTGAGTGAAGTTTTTCGATGTCCGAATCCAAATCTACATAATCGAGTGCCAGTGAGTGGGTATGGGTGTTGATCTGGAGCTGAAATCCTGTTCCAACAATAAAGGTAGTTTTATCTTCATAGAGCTGCTCTGCCAGGAGAGCCAAAAAAGGCAGGTCAAGATACTCCAGTTTTATAAGCTGACCCTCCTTTTCAATCCTTTGGATCCGTTCCTCAATTTCGTCATGTGAGAGCCGTAACAACAAGGGATTCAAATTAACGATATTTTCTTCCTTGAGGATGTTTACGGATATCCAGATGAGGGTAAAAATCAACTTACCCCTAAGCCTGGAGAAGATCCTGCCTGTTCCGTGAAATTCCACATTTAGCAGCTTTCTGTAAAATGAGGCTAGTCTTAGAGGGTCACCCTCCAAAAACTTCTTTTCAAATTCGTCAACAGTAGACATGAGCTCAATAACGTTTTCTATTTTAGCGATTTTCCCGGGGTCGTAGTCAGCAAGGGCCTCTTTCTCCATCGGCCCTTTGTCAGCCAATTCCCGCCAGTTGTCCCTGAATTCATAGTAGTTCATCATCTTGAGCAGCTTATCCATTATTTCATTGTGGATTCCGCCGATTGCCGTTATCTTCTCGTCCAGCAGTTGATCCCATGTCATATCCCGATTCACAACAACCCTTACGGTCGCTTCATACAGCTCAAATAATTCCTTTAGCTGCTCCGGGGAGAGCCTGCTGCCTCTAGAGGCCTCGAGTTCAGCCAATGTCATGAGGCGGCAGTACCGAAGTAAGTTTAGGGCTTGCTGGGTCTCCAGGGTCCTTGCCAGGTCTGATAGTGGCTTTAGGGATTTTTCGTTGACTTTTCCAGAAAGTATACGCCCCATTGGTGTATGGCCGGCCACTATATAGACGATTTCCACTAATTCATCTGCGGAGAAACCCATAAGTGAAAGGGCTTCTAGATTCTTCAGAACCCTTGTTTGTGGCCCTTCAATACCTTCCGGGTTGAGATATGCTTCCAGTTTTCTCAAGCTGGGGATTTTGCTTACCAACTTTAGGACATGGCCCAGACCCGGGTGACGCCTTCTCTTGTTCACAAGCGGCTGCCTGAGCCGGTCCATCAGGAGTTCAGGATAGCCTTCACGGGTATCTTTTCTAATGTCGGCAATGACCGATAGGGTGTCAATCACATAAGAAAAAGAGTCACGATAGTCTGCAATTAAATCAAAGGGCGAGCCCAGTAATCTTGATTCCGTTGCCTTGGTCTTTATTTCTTCGGCAGTGGGGTCCGGTTTTTTTCTTTGCCCAAGGAACACGAGCATGTATTGCGGGTCATAACCCTCAATTTTAAACCGTGTATCCCATTCTTTTTTGATTGTCTCTGGTACAATGGATCGCAGGAAACCCTGATCAAAAAAGGTGTCGAGTAGCTTTGACCATGTTTTTTCTTGGACTCCCGAAAAAGGCAGCCTGCGCAAAGGATAGTCAAGGTAGGGAAGCTCATTAAGTTGTTGCAGGGTTAGGGTATCTATGTCGGTGCCGTTAAGGAGGCGATCGATTATTTCTGGTTCAACATAGAATCCCTTTAAGTACTCTTGTAAATCAAAAATCTTGATTTCCAGGGGGCGTCCGTTAAGCTTGTACCTTTGCTGTGTTTTAAAGATGTGGGAGAAAAGGATGAAATTTTTCTTTTCGTGCTCTGTCTTGAAAGTAACACGGGCTACTTGATCGCTCCTGGGTATCTGCCTATCCGCTACAATGAACAACTCCCCCTCGTCGTTAAGTATCCTGTGAAGTTTCCACATCAGATAGTGGGCAAGTTCGTTCAGCCTCCCTTTAGAAGGCTTTTTCGTGATAAGAGGTACGAAATCCTCCAGAAGAAGCAGCTCATGTATGTCACGAGTGAGAACAATCAGGTCCAATCTCTCAGGTATTGCCTTGAGCTTGTCTATTGAGTCAATAAGCAGGAAATGGTGTTCACGAAAACGGTAGGAAAGCTCATTGAAGATAAGGTCGTCTTTGAGTGTAAGCAGGCCAATAGAATATCTTTCCTTAAGGAATTTCTTTTTGTGGAGCTCAACAACCTTGCTTATTTCCTCCAGTTTTGCACGTACGTCTTGTAAGGTATTTGAAACAAGGTGGGCCGGTATCAGATAATAAGGCTTTCCCAATCTGCTCACCCTGATAAGCAGCCCCATTTTCTTGTAAATTCTGTTTATGACCTTGTAGCGCTTTTCCAGTTGCTCGGGATGTTCGAGCGATATCTCCTGCAAGAGCTTAATGTCATCGGGTTTTAGGCGGTCGTATATCTCGAACAAACCGGATCCATATGCATTGCCTCCAAACCTACTTGGGAGGTGAGAGGGATGCTTTAAGGCAGGAAAGGTACCGATAGGGATATCATTGGGATCTATTCCGAAGGATTCATATTCGCTGGGCTTGATAAATCTGAAAGTATCCCTGGTAGGAAATCCATTACCCGGTACGTAATTCTCGGGGTTCATTTTGTGCGGAGCTCACAATAATGGTAAGATATAGTTTTAGGATATTAAAGCCATCTTTTGCGCCGTTTATATGCCTTAACATCTTTGTAGGATTTGAGAGCCCCCGATGCGGCGGTGCCAAGGTAAAATTCCTTTACATCAGGGTTTTCCCTCAAGTCCTCTGCATCACTTTCCATGACGATCTTGCCATTTTCCATAACATAACCATAATGGGCTATCTGAAGAGCCATATTGGCGTTTTGTTCCACCACCATGAGGGTCGTTCCCTGCTCCTCGTTAATCCTGCGAATGATTTGGAAGATTTCCTTCACCAACAAGGGAGCAAGGCCCAGGGAAGGCTCATCGAGCAATAATAGTCTGGGGTGGGCCATCAGAGCACGCCCGATAACCAGCATCTGGAGCTCGCCACCGCTGCAATACCCTGCAAGGGACTTTTTGCGTGCGAGTAATGCGGGAAAATAATGGTAAACCATTTCGAGATCTTTCTGGTAAGGTTTTCCCCACCTGGTGGCAGTTCCTACTCTGAGATTTTCTTCCACTGTTAGGTATTTGAACTCTTGTCGCCCCTCCAGAACCTGGATTATTCCTTTGCGGGTGATTTCCTCGGGTGCGGCATTGTGGATGGGCTTACCCTCGTACTCTATGGAGCCTTCGGTGACTTTTCCGTTTTCAGGTTTTAATAATCCGGAAATGGCCTTCAGTGTGGTGGTTTTGCCTGCCCCATTGCTACCTAGTAGCGACACGATTTGGCCTTTCAATACTTTTAGAGAGACGCCTTTCAAGACCTGAATGACGTCAGAATAGACAACACTAATGTTATTAATTAGAAGTGTCAGATTATTGTCTGTCATGGCTTTTACCTTGGCTTAATCTAAATATATTATACCAGCTTAGTACGAGAAAGGCCACAGTCTGAAGCTGGATCGTACGATTCTCCAAACCTCCGCCAAGCCCTTGGGTTCAAATATGATGAAAAGGATGATAGCCATTCCAAAGACGAATTCCCTCAGTGGGGCAATCGTTATCGCTATGTTTGAGGCGGCGCCCAAGTTCATAAGATACTGGGTAAGAGCACTAAGGGATTCATTGAGTGCAACGATAAAGATTGTTCCGAATACTGAACCGGGGATATTTCCCAGACCCCCGATGATGATCATGGCTATAAATTCTATGGAAAGCCACAGATTGAACGGCTCGGGGGTTATACTCATGGTATAGTAAGCAAAAAGGGCACCAGCAAAACCAGCATAAAAGGAGCTGATGGCAAATGAAAGAAGTTTATACCCAAAAAGGGGTATGCCCATTCCCTCTGCTGCCCTGTCATTGTCTCTAATTGCTATGAAGGCCCTGCCATAACGGGTCCGCATGAGGTTTACAGCGATCCATGTCATGAGAACGAAACACACAAATATTACGAAATAAAAGCTTCTGTCATTTCCGAGGTCTATACCGAACAGTGTAGCTCCAGTGACCACTATGCCGTCTGCCCCGCCGGTAAGACTGTCCCAGTGCACAAAAACGTATTCCATAATGAACTGTCCAGCGAGTGTGGCTATGGTGAGGTAAAGATGCTTGAGTCTTCCTGAAGGTATGCCGAAGATCATTCCCACTGCCGCCGTCATTACTCCGCCAAGCGGGACTGCGGCCCAGAAGGGAAGGTTCGCTTTTGTGGCAAGTATAGCCGCTGTGTAAGCACCGACTCCGAAAAAGGCGCCGTGGCCGAGTGAGATTTGGCCGGTGTAACCAATAAGAATATTTAACCCAATGGCTGCAATAGCGTAAATTCCGACCAAGTTCAGAACATAAAGGAGATAGGAAGAGGATACAAACGGTATAACTCCAAATAGAAGGATCAGGCCTATAATGAGCCAGAGCCTTCCAAAGTCGGTTTCAAAAATCGTCAGTTCCTCTTGGTATGTCTCTCTGAAATTCCCGCAAGGGTGAAATCGGAGTCTTCGCATTTGCAGTTAGAACCTCTCCTGAATTAGACTCTTTCTATCTCCACAAGGCCGAACAATCCATAGGGCTTGACCATAAGGATGAAGACAAGAGCAATATAAGGGATCACTTCCCTAAGGGATGTGGAGACGTAGCCGCCGGTGAAGGTTTCCAATAGGCCTATTATAATTCCTCCCAATATGGCCCCTCCAATACTGTCCAGGCCCCCTAATATAACTACAGGAAAGACTTTCAATCCTATAGAACTGAGCTCGTGAACATTGACGCCATTGATAATTCCCAAAACGATACCACTCATGGCGCAGACAAGTGCAGCAATCGCCCAAGACAGTGCGAACACCCTGCGCACGTGAACACCTAAAGACAGTGCTGCCGGTTGATTGTCAGCCACAGATCTCATGTAGATCCCCTGAGAGGAGTATTTAAAGAAAAAGCCAAAGAGCCCCAGGAAAATAAGGCCGATAATAAAAGTGGCAACATAGACAGAGGGTATCTCAATGTTTCCCCAATGGATTGAGAGGCTTTCAGGCAAAAATTGGGGGTAGCTTTGGGTGTCGCCACCAAAAATGAACAGCAGCAGGCCCTTGAACATGGCGGCGAGGCCGACGGTGAGCATAATAACCTCGATCAGAGCCTCCCCTATTAGGGGCCTTAGAAAAAATCTTTCAATTATGAATCCCAAGGCGAAACTTCCTATAAGGGTGAGTCCGAAGGCAACAATAATCGGGAGCTTTGCCCAAACCGATAGAGCCAAGAAGATAAAAGCTCCTATGGCCAAGAGTTCTCCGTGGGCAAAATTGAGTACACTACTGGACTTGAAGATCATTACAAAGCCCAGTGCAGAGAGGGCATACAGGAACCCAATGGAAAGGCCGTTTACCAAAAGTTGAAAAAAGAATTCCATGTCACAAAACTCCCTCCTTTACCACCAATGAGGTCACAGGCCGTATGAACAGTTCTTGGTACTAAACCTCCAAGATTCTTACTGTGGTTTCGATTGTTCCCACCGTCCCGTCCCTGTAACGGACCTCTCCTTTGACAGGCAGTTCTTTCTTGTCTGAATACATGGCGTCGATGAGCTCTCTATATTGCTTGAAGACGAAACCGCGTCGTACCTTGCCGGTACGAGTGAGTTCCTCGTCGTCGGCATCAAGCAACTTGTACAAAAGTATGAATTTAACGATCTGCATCGGTCCGGGAAGCTGGGTATTGACCTCTTTGATCTCTCCCCTTATCAATTCTTCCACTGCAGGCTGCTGAGACAAGTCCGTGTAAGTGGTATAAGGTATTCTTCTCTCCTCGGCCCAATTTCCCACGTTCCCGAAGTCTATATTAATAAATGCGGTAATATAAGGTTGGCCTTCACCCCATATCACCGCCTCTTTGATATAAGGGCTAAACTTCAACCTAGTTTCAATAAAGTCAGGAGAGAACGCCTCTCCATCCCTGGTGCGCATAATGTCTTGTTTCCGGCCGATGATAAGGAGATGGCCATCATCATCAAGGTACCCCGCATCTCCTGTATGAAACCAACCGTCTTTAAGGGCTTCTTCCGTTGCTTCCGGATTCTCGTAGTATCCCTTGAACACAGATTTGCTCTTTACAATAACCTCTTGATCCTCGGCTATACGGACCTCGGTCCTAGGTAGAGGTTTGCCCACTGTCTCAGGCTTCACCTCGCCGTCAGGTTGTACCTGGAAGATACCGCCCGCTTCAGTGAGGCCATAACATTGTTTTAGGTTCAGGCCGTTAGCTCGGAAGAACCTTATCACGTCGGGACTAATGGGGTGCCCCCCCGTGTACGCGGCGCGAAATCCCAGGCAGCCAACTCTGTCCATTAAAGGCAGAGATACTATTCTATAAGCTAACCATTTTAACGCTCTTAGATGAACGGGCACTTCCTTACCTTCGGATTCCAAGTCGACCACAGAGGTTCCAACTTTTTGGGAAAGGCTATATAGCCATCTCTTGATGAATCCTGCGTCACTGATCTTAACCCTGATGGTAGAGGCCAGATCCTCCCAGAATCTGGATGACGTCACTATTACAGTTGGGCCTATCTCCCTAAAATCCTGGGTTGCGGTTTCATGGGTCTCGGGGAAATTCATCACCATTCCCCCCGGCAGGGTGATGCCAAGGCCCCACATCTGATCAACGATCCATGCGGTAGGCGTTATGGAGATCCAGTTATCCCCAATCCCGACAGGCGCAGTCTCAAGCCATTTCCTACCCATTTCCAGGATATTTTCATGGGCCAGCATAACCATCTTGGGAAGCCCCGTGGTACCGGAGGTCATCAGCATCAGGGCAATATCTTGGGGTTTGCCTTCCCAGAGCTCTTTTATAAAAAGCTCGGGTTGCTCCTCGTCAAGCTCCTGGCCAAGCTCGAGTAACTGGGCAAAACTTATCAACCAGGGATTATCACGGTAATTCCTCATTCCTGTGGGATCAATATAGATCACCATTTCAACGTCAGGAAGTTGGTCGCGCTCTCCTAAGAGTTTATCCACTTGCTCTTGATCCTGGACGACAACGTACCGTGCCTTCACTCTGTTGAGGCCGTAGACCAACTCTTTGGCTACCGCAGAAGTGAATAATGGTATTGTCACCCCGCCGACAGCTTGGGTCCCCACTTCGCTAAATAACCATTCCACATGGTTATCTAGTATAAGGCCTACATTGTTTCCCCTTTTAAGGCCCAAGGACTTTAGACCAAGACCAACCATCTTGGAGTACCTGAAATAATCTTTCCACGTAAAGGTTTCCCATATGCCGTAAGCCTTTTCTCGAAGGGCTGTGTGGGAGTCTCCAAGTCGTTCGGCCTGTTTGGAGAGTATCTGGGGAATGGTGTACTGCTCCATAGAACCCAGAAATTCGGGGTCTGCTCTTTGGATGTTCTTGCCCTTGTTCATCGTAAGCTATTTTTCACAGGTTTTATAGTTTATGGGTATCACCCAGGTAGGCCTTAATCACCTGAGGGTGATTCTGGATAAAGTCAGGTGCTCCCTCTGCGATTTTTACCCCAAAATCCAAGACCACGATGCGCTGGGATATGCTCATAACTATGGACATGTCGTGCTCGACCAAGATCATGGTCTGATTCCATGCCTCATTGAGCTCCATCAGGAACCTGACCATGTCCTCTTTTTCTTCTAAGGTCATGCCCGCAAATGGCTCATCAAGAATAAGCAGCTTGGGCTCTAGAGCCAATGCCCGCCCAAGTTCCACTCGTTTCCTCATGCCGTAAGGGAGAGAACCGACCAATTGCTTTCGAATAGACTGCATTTCCAGGAAGTCTATTAATTCTTCAAGAACCTTGCGGTGACTGACTTCCTCTTCTCGAACACCTTTGGTAAAAAATGCGGCCTTGGCAACGCTGTAATGAGAATGTACATGACGGGCCAAAAGCATATTGGCCAAAACCGTCATGCCGGGAAACAGCTCGATGTTTTGGTAGGTTCTGCCAATCCCTATTTTGGTGAGGTGGTGTGGTGGCATACGGGTGATCTCTTCACCGTTGAAGAAGATCTGGCCTTCCTGGGGCTTGTAATACCCAGTGATGGAGTTCAAGAGGCTCGTCTTTCCGGCCCCGTTGGGGCCGATGATGGCAACAAGCTCGCCAGTGTGGACCGACAGATTAATTTTATTAAGGGCCGTTATGCCGCCGAACCTCAGGGTCAAATTCTTCACCTCCAACTCGGCCCGGCGGTCTTCCGGGCGAGCGGAGGCGAAGATGCTCGGTTCACCACGGAACGCTTTCATCGAATTATTTGTACCTTTTCTTTCCCTGGTTCCCAGAAGTTGGTCAAGGGGGTGTAGGTCCCATCCTCATGAATTTGCACTATCCTTGCCTTAAAAGAGGCACTGTGATCAGTATTGGTGTAAGTCACAGGTGGGACAAGGCCTCCGAAGTCTTCATTTCTAAAGGTCTGCAGGGCTTGGTTTATGGTTATGTTGTTGACCTTGCCAAATTTTTCGTGCGCCCTCTCGAACCCCCTCACCATAATGGCTGCAATGACTACGCCTTCCCAGTAAGATGAATCAAAGGAGCTGACAGTCTTGTAGCTATCCCAGAGGGTCTTGAGCAGCTTGTATCCTGCGTTGTTGTCGGCAGGCAGGCAGCCAGGAAACTGCATGAAAACACGATCCCTGATAAGACCCTTTCCGCGACGGAAGAAATCGGGGTCAGTTGATGTCCATGTACCAAAGAAAGGAACCTTGTAATTTACCCTGTCTGCCGATTGAAGGGCCATGATGATTGCTGAGGGCAGCATTTGCACAACGATGTACTGGGCTCCCTTTTGCTTAAGCCGCAAAAGCTCCGTGTTGAGATCCAGGGTCTTGGGAGGAAATTCCTCAATGCCAACAATATTGATGTTGTGTTTTGCAGCATAGGCCTTGCACGGGCTGTGAATGTACTTCCCGTAAGCATTGTTGTAGGTGAGAAGTCCCACTTTAGGAGCTCCGGATCCCTTGTGGATATTCTTGATGTATTCCAGAAGGGCGTAACTATCCATTATGTAGCTGCCGAAAGGCAGGTATGCGTAATCAATAGGAGCTTTGAGGAAGCCTTGGTAAGTAGAAAAGTTGATGTCGGGCACCTTATATTTCTGGAATATGGGCTTGCACATGATTCCTGAGCCCGCATCCCAGGTGGCAATCATGTCCATCTTGTCCTGGGTACAGAATTTCTTTACATACTTGATGGCTTCAGGAACCTTGTACCCGTGGTCCACTATGGTAAGAGCGATCTTGTTTCCGGCAACACCACCCTTGACCTCATTAACGTACCTCATGTAATCTTTCATGCCCTTTGCATGAAATTGGCCCCATGTGGATGCAGGCCCGGTCAGATTGATTACTGCTCCTACCTTAATGGTTTTAGCATGAGCCGGGCCCAGGCCAAAAACCATGAAAGAGATGACAAATACAAGTGCCGTTGCCGAAATTAAGAATTTCCGCATGACGCCTCCTCCTTATCCAATAATGTTTATGCCCAATTAGCCCTTAACCTCACGATACTTACCAGTTTATCACCAGCCTTTCGTAGTGGGATAGACTGAAGGAATCTAATTTATTCCCCCTTTAATTGTCAAGATATAATACCATGGTTTTTTTTGCAAGCAAGAGCCTACAAAGCTTGACTTGAGGCCTCTTCAGTGTTAAAAACTTTTGAATGAATAATCATTCATAAAGTGGGAATCGGACTGCAAATGGCAAAAAAAAGGGACAGTGAGAAGTACTTGCGTATTATAGAGGCGGCAACAAAGGTCTTTGCCGAAAAGGGCTTCTTTCAATCAAGGGTCGCTGATATTGCAAGGGAAGCAGGAGTGGCCGACGGTACCATATACATATATTTCGAAAACAAGGATGATATTCTTATATCCCTTTTCGAGGAACAAATGAGGCTGGTTTTAGAGAACATGGAGGCCAAGCTTTCAGCCCTTGATGATCCTGCGGAGAAGCTCAGGACCTTTGCTTTGACTCACTTAAGACTGGTGGAAGAAAACCAGAGTATGGCGGAGATCATCCAGGTCGAACTTCGCCAAAGCAGTAAATTTATAAAGGAATACAAAAACGAGCAATTTGCTAAGTACCTCGACATCATCGCTGGGATAATTCGTGAAGGACAAGAAAAAGGCCTGTTTAGGTCAGACGTAGTGCCAGGAATAGCAAAAAGGGCCTTTTTTGGTGCGTTGGATGAGATGTCGAGGTTTTGGGTGTTGTCATCTAGAAAGGATTATGATATTAAGACTGCTGCTTTCCAAATCAGTCAGTATTTCCTGGAGGGTATGAAGGCACCGGCCCAGGACATGCTCCCAGGTCAAACCAAGTAACGCTCACGAAAGGAGGAGAAAAGTGAATATCATAGTTTGCTTAAAACAGGTACCTGATACGGAGACACAAATAAAAATCGCTCCGGATGGAAAGTCAATCGTCGAGGATGACATCAAATGGATAATGAATCCCTATGATGAGTTTGGTGTAGAGGAAGCATTGCGCATAAAGGAGAAATTCGGCGGCGAGGTGACAATAGTAGGCTTGGGCCCAAAAAGGGTTACCGAGGCGATCCGAACCGCCTTGGCCATGGGGGCCGATAAGGGGATCTTGATCACTGACGAAGCCCTTGAAGGAAGTGACTCCCTGGCTACAGCCAAGGCCCTTGCTGCGGCTATCAAAGATCTTGAATATGATATAATCTTTACTGGTCAAAGAGGTATAGATGACGACTTGGGTCTTGTAGGTGCAAGTGTGGCGGAGTTCCTGGGCATCCCTCACATTTCCCTGGGCATAAAGGTCGAAATCGCCGAGGATCAGAGCACAGTTAAGGTGCACAGGCCGGTTGAAGGGCAGACGCTCGTGATAGAGTCAAGTCTTCCGGTTCTGATAACGGCCCAAAAGGGCCTTAATGAGCCCAGGTATGCATCCCTACCTGGCATCATGAAAGCCAAGAAGAAACCTTTGGAGGAGAAGAGCCTTGCGGACCTGGGGCTTGATGCAGGGGAGTTCGGCGAAGCGGCAAGGAAGCTGAAGATCGTGGAGCTTACTCCGCCACCTGAAAGGAAGCCGGGCAAGATCATTGAAGGTGAAACCCCACAGGAAAAGGCTGCAGAGTTGGCGAGGTTGCTTCATGAAGAGGCGAAAGTGTTGTAAGGCTTAGCCTCGGATGGTCAACGAAACTCAATACTCAGGCATGATAATAAGCAAAGACAAACTTTTGCATAAGGAGTGATAAAATGGCACAAGGAGTATGGGCGATTGCAGAACAAAGAGATGGAGAACTGCGCAAGGTTACGTATGAGGTTGTAAGTGAAGGGCGGAGGATTGCTGATGCCCTTGGCCAGGAGCTCACTGCTGTCTTGCTGGGTTCCAATATAAAGGAAAAGGCTGCAGAGCTGGCTCATTATGGGGCGCATAAAGTAATCGTGGCAGATGACCCAAAATTGGATCCTTATACTACCGATGCATACACTGAGGTAATCGCACAGTTGGTCAAGGAGAATGATCCTGCGGTGCTGTTAATGGGTGCCTCAGCACAAGGAAAAGATCTATCAGCGAGGTTGTCAGCGAGACTAGGTGTGGCCATGGCCCAAGATTGCACGGCCTTTAAGGTAGAAGACGGTAATTTTATAGCCATTAGGCCTATCTATGCAGGAAAGGCTTATGCCAAGGTGGCCTTTGAAAACAGCTGGCCGAATATGGCCACTGCAAGACCAAATGTTATGGCGGTAAATGAGCCGGACACTTCGAGAACTGCTGAAATCATCGATGCCAGCTTGCAGCTTTCAGACGATGTGCTGAAAACCAAGGTCGTGGAAGTAATGAAGGATGAGAGTGGAAGGATAGAGCTTACGGAGGCAGACAAGATAGTATCAGGCGGCCGTGGAATGAAAGGCCCTGAAAACTACAAGATTTTGGAAGAGCTTGCAGACCTGATAGGGGCTGCAGTAGGAGCGAGCCGTGCGGCGGTCGATGCTGGATGGAGACCTCACTCTGACCAAGTGGGACAAACAGGTAAGGTGGTCTCCCCTAACCTGTATATAGCCTGCGGAATCTCCGGTGCGATTCAACATTTGGCTGGAATGGGTACATCCAAGATCATTGTGGCGATCAATAAGGATCCCGATGCACCTATCTTTCAAAAGGCAGACTACGGTGTTGTGGGAGATTTATTTGAAGTGGTTCCTGCCCTGACCGAGGAAGTAAAAAAGTACCTCTAATTTGCTGCTCGTAATGGTTGTCAGAGAAAAGGGGCAGGCATTGCCTGCCCCTTAACAAAAAAGATCCGGAAGTGCCGTCTACCAAAATTAAATCTTTCCTCTTTTCTCCTAAGATAATGGAGAATCCCCCAAATACGGTATAACGAACACCCCAGATCTAAGATGTATTTACGCAATTTACGTGCCAGGGATGTTTAAAATAAAAAAGCCTGTTATTTCAACTTATTACCAATATCCAGCAATTGCAAGGTGTAACCTGTTAGCCACATGGGCCGTATCGAATGCGCCACAGTATGGCGCTTTTGACGCGGCAGGAGAACTTGGGCCTAGGCAGATCTGGGATAGGCTGGAATGGCTTTTCTATTGACATTGAGGGCAGATTAGATAAACTATAAATTTATGGTTGTGGCGGTGTAGCTCAGTTGGTCAGAGCATGCGGCTCATATCCGCAGAGTCACTGGTTCGAGTCCAGTCACCGCCACCACATTTTTTCCATTGACATTCCTGACTTAGCTCCTATCTTTTTCCCGAGCCAAGGTCTTTGAACATGGAACTATGGTCTTTTTCACATCAAGAGATGGCCACTGTTAGTGAGGCATTGTGGATTGCCGAGGAGATAATTTCCGATTATTATAAGTTCTCGTCGGGCCAGTGGAGACGTCATCCCTATGATGTGAAACCTAAGGCCGCGTGGCAGCATTTAGCGGTGCCTCAAGATGTTTTTGCTATTTTGAACAAAGGGTTAAATGCAGGAGAATTGCTGTGGCCGAGGGTAAGAGGAAAAGACTACTATTTTATCCTTCTGGAAGATGAAAAGATACTTTCAGCCATAGCAGGGGACCGAAGGCTCAGACTGCTGCCCCTGATGCTTTACATATTTACACATGAGCTTATTCACATTGTACGTTTCAGTAGTTTTATACAGCGCTTTGATGTGGCTGCAGAGGTAAAAGAAGAGGAAGAAAAGCGGGTCCATGAACTGACTTACCGGATCTTACGAAAAGTGCCGATAAGAGATCTAGATTATGTTTTGGGCTGCTACGAAGGGCACAGGGTTTGTAGAGTCGGGTTGGGAGCCCAGACAAACTAAGTGACCGTAAGTATTCATCCTGTGGTAGGGTGTTGAATAAAACATTAGAGGCTGCTTGATGTAGGGAGGTGCGAGGAATGCCTATATATGAATATGAATGCACTAAATGTGGTCATCAGACAGAAGCCTGGCAAAAATTTTCAGATCCCCCGCTGGAGAAATGCGAGGTTTGTGGTGGGAAAATGAGAAAGCTGATTTCACACAGTACCTTTCACCTTAAAGGCAGTGGTTGGTATGTGACCGATTATGGGTCTAGGTCAACAAGCACAACTTCAAAGTCAAAAGAAGACAAAAAACAGGTCTCAGCGTCTGAAAAAAAGAAGGATAAGACAGGCGGGAAAGATTCTTAGCTCACAGCGGTGATACCCCCAGGAGGGGTGTCACCGCGCAAACTGGTTACGGAATAGGTATGAGAAGATTTGACAGCGGGAGGGTTCAGGATAAGCTGATTAATCGGTTGGAGAGGAAGGAACGACAACAAGCGTTTCAACGCGACCGATTTTTTAAGTTTAAGTTGAATGAGATCCATAACAAGCTTACCCAAGCCCTTTTGATGAACAAGATAATTGAAACTGATAATCCGGCTGCAGTCAGCGAGCTGGTTCTGCAAGGACTGAAAAAGGCGCTCAAGAGTTCTGAGTTCGATTTTAAATACTTTATTGCTCCCATAAGAAATCTTGTTCCCAGGCCTAACCCATACTCTCTGTACATGACCCAGTATGTAATGGAGGTGCTGATAAATGATCCCAATGTGATAGACGTCTATGGCACCGACGAAGAGATATACAAAGTCATCAATGATGTCATCAGCAAGATCAACGTTCAGTTTGAAAAGGCTGAGGAAGAAGTTATGGCGCAGCTGGCCAGGAATCGCTCCCTGATACCTGGCACCAGAGAATATGAAATCGCCCTGGATCAACTCTTCAAACAAAAGGTGGGAGAGCCGCAAGAGGTCTAAGGGAATCTTTCTTTCACTTCTTTTCCACGTCTGACAAATTATCCTATTTTTATTGCCATATCAGGCTAATTTGACTATTAGGTAGACAAGATTGAGCAACGGAGGAGATCTTTATGCAAGGGAAGATAGCATTTCTGTTTCCAGGGCAAGGTTCCCAGATTGTGGGAATGGGGAAGGATCTTTGTGAACGATTTCCGGATGTTCGGAAGCTGTTTGAGAAAGTGGACTCCATATGTGGCAAGCCCATATCAAGACTATGTTTCGATGGTCCAATGGAGGAGTTGACGATAACGGAGAATCTTCAACCCGCCATTTCCGTTGTGAGTCTTGCCTGTCTCCAGATTCTTAATGACTCTGGCATAAAGCCGGATATCTCCGCCGGCCACAGCCTAGGTGAATATGCAGCCCTTGCCGGGGCTGGTGTATTGAGCCAAGAAGACACGCTGAGACTGGTAAGCAAGCGTGGAGAGCTGATGCAACGGGAGGCAGAGGCGAACCCAGGGGGGATGGTGGCTGTAATGGGAATGGGAATCGAAGAAGTGGAAGCGATTGTAAGGGATGCCTCGCGCGAAGGACCTATAGCCATTGCAAACCATAATACTGCCGAGCAAATAGTGATTACTGGTGAAAGGCAGGCCTTATCAAGGGCCACTGTTATGGTAAAAGAGAAAGGAAAGAAGGCTATACCGCTTAAGGTTAGCGGAGCGTGGCATTCTCCTCTCATGAAGGGAGCTGTAAATGAATTCCGCGAATTTATGGAAAGTGTGCGCTTTTCTCCCCCGCAGTCTCGAATCCTTTTCAATGCTACGGCCAAAGAGGAAAGCGATCCTTACGCTATGAAAGATCTCATGGCTAACCAACTGGTTAGCCCGGTGCGGTGGTACGATATAGTAATGAAGATGTTATCAGAGGGGGTTGTGCATTTCGTGGAGGTGGGGCCGAAGACCGTCTTAATAGGATTGGTGAAAAAAATTGCGCCCAAGGATAGAGAAGTTCATTATTGGCCAGTTGGCGACCTCAAGGGGATAGAGGAATTCTTGGCCGCCTTCTGAGGCAAAGCCGGATCCCGTACAGTTTATGGCTTTGGCCTGAAACAGCGAAACCCTGGCAAATGGCCTAACTTTAGATTATTATACCTTCAAGGCGAAGCAGATACTTCTTAATCGCTATTCCCCCACTAAATCCGCCGAGTCCACCGGCGGCCACCACGCGGTGTCAAGGAAATATGAGAGGCAGGGGGTTGGATTTCATCGCCTGTCCAACTGCCCGCGCCGCTGACGGGTGCCCCATGGTCTTGGCGACTTGGCCGTATGTCAAGGTGTGACCATAAGGAATGCGGGAAATGGCCATGTATGCTGCGTGCTGAAAGGGTGTCAGCCTCACGTCGAGAGGCAATTCATCCATAGCCTTTCCCTCGAGGGCAGATTTTAGCGCCTTCACTAAGTTTGAATTTTCCTCGGCACCGGGAAAAATTTTGGCCCCGGGGAACATCCGAGCAAAAAGCTCTGCGGGCTCGGGTGCTTCATTCATTCGGATGCATACCCTTACTGCCCCTCTTTTTGAAGATGCCAAGTACAACAATAGATCTTTGTGCCTTATTCTGTAGATGAACAACTCTTGTGTAGCCTCCCTTGCCATGTATCTCTCTCCTCAAGTCTGGTTCTGATGAGTTCCAAAGTTCGTAGTTTATGCCTGGCCCATTGAGGTGCCAGTAATTTCGAATGCCTTGGGGGATCACCCGTAAGGCGTTGGATTATCAAGCCGGGCGGCAATAGTTCCAGAAAGTCAACCACAAGGTCCACATATTCTTCTCTTTCAAGGCACCTTATTTTGCCTTGTTTGTACAGAGTTGCTAACGGTGAATCATCGACTACGTATAGGAGGTGAATCTTTATCCCCTGGACAGGCAACCTTGAAATAAACCTGGCCGTATCCATCATCGCATTTCTATCTTCACCAGGTAATCCCAATATAACGTGGACGCAGATATTCAGCTCAAATTGGGTGGCCTGTTCAACAGCGTCCACAAAGCAGCCTACGTCATGCCCCCTGTTTATTCGCCTCAGCGTTTCGTCATGAGCAGATTGAAGCCCCAACTCCAACCACACCATGTATTGATCCGCGTATGACTGGAGCAAGGTTAATACCTCTTTGTCTATGCAATCCGGCCGTGTGCCTACGGCTAATCCTACAACCTCGCTGTGGGAAAGTGCTGTATCATACAGCTTTTTCAGCGTATCCACCGGCCCATAAGTGTTGGTGAAAGACTGAAAGTAGGCTATGAACTTGCTGGCCTTGTAACGTTTTTGAATGAAGGCCTTTGCACGGGCCATTTGCTCCGAGATGCTAAGACCGTGATCCAAGAACGCCCCGGTTCCAGACCCCAAGCGATCACAGAAAATGCATCCTTTAGTGGAAATGGTTCCGTCTCTGTTTGGGCAGGTTAGCCCCGCGTCCAAAGCGATCTTATGGACTCGCTCACCGAACCTTTCACGAAGAAATCGATTAAAGTCCCGATAACGTTCCATGGCTCGAACTGTCGATTCTCCCGTATGGTGAATTTCAGACCTATATACAAAATCATCATAGCACAAATGACCTGGTGCGGAAATGAGATGACTGAATTATTGACCAATTAGCAAAACCTTGCGATGATGTTTATATTTTACAGAGCGGAATTTTCGATAGCTCGGAGGTGAAAGATGAAAAAGGCAATGGCAATGGTTTTAGTGGTAGGCCTAATGGCGATTTGCCTAGGTGTCTGTGCGGATGTTGCCGGCCAACCCAGGGGAAAAGGATTTCCCCTGAGTGAGGAAGAGATGCAACCGTATGAGGAAATCCCTTTCGAAGTGGACAACTTCGCAAAAATAGAAAAAGGCATGAGCCAGAAGCAGGTTCTTGAGTTACTTGGCAAGCCGATAAAGATCACCAAGGAACACAGGAGACGTAACCGGTGGACTGTTCATTATTTTTATCCTGATGGCTACGTTGTGAATTTCAAGAACGGTCTGGTTGTGGGGAAGGAACAGAAAGAGACCTCTGATTAGAAATAACATTGAGCGGGGGTGAAACCTGAATGGAAGCGAGTGCAAGCGTTGATCGCTATATGGACGTACAGGGACACATGGGCCGGGCGGACTTGAATGCTGTTTTGTATCCAGGGGCAGTAGCAGTTGTTGGCGCGTCCTTGTCGTTTGGAAAGTGGGGGCAGTTGATTTTAACCAACATTATTGCGGGAGGGTTTGAAGGGAAGATATTTCCCGTGCATCCCAAGAAATCATCCCTTTGTGGCTTGAAAGCATACAAAAAAGTCACTGATATCCCTCAACATGTTGATGTTGCCTTTGTAACGGTTCCTGCGTCTTTGGTGCCTTCAGTGGTAGAGGATTGTGGAAAAAAGGGAGTCAAAGGCGTTGTAGTTATAAGTTCTGGATTTAGTGAAGTAGGCGCAGAGGGCGCCGAGTTGGAAAGAAAGATTGTTGGGATCTGCCGGCACTACGGAATGGCTCTGGTGGGACCCAATACCATGGGAATCATTTCTCCTTATGCCAAACTTTTTGCCACCGGTGCACACACGAGACCGCGGGCTGGAGGAGTTGCTTTTGTATCCCAATCAGGGAACCTTGGCAACCAGCTTGTTCACTGGGCCAGTCACCAAGGCATAGGCATTTCCCAGTTCGTGGGATCAGGCAATGAGGCCATGCTCGGATGTGCCGAGTACCTTGAATTCTTAGAGCAGGACGATCGGGCTAGGATTATAATGCTTTATATGGAAAATGTGGGCCAAGGCAGAACCTTCTTAGAGGCGGCAAGAAGAGTGAACAGGAAAAAGCCGGTTATTGTCCTGAAAGGAGGAAGGACCTCTGCAGGAAAGGCAGCAGCAGCCTCTCATACAGGCTCGATGGGGGGTGAATATCCAATATTTCGTGCCGCCTGCAGGCAGGCTGGTATCTTGAGTGTAGATGCCCCTGCCGAACTTCTGGATCTGTCAGCGGGCTTTTCTTCCTTGCCGTTGCCCAAGGGTGACAGGGTAGGGATTGTGACCCTGGGCGGAGGTTGGGGGGTTGTAACAGCTGATACCTGCAACGAAAAGGGCCTAAGGGTACCGCCCATTCCTGATTCCATAATAAAACGGCTTAACAAGTATCTTCCCCCATTCTGGAGTAAGGGGAACCCGGTTGACCTCGTGGGGACAAGGGATACGGAAGTTCCTGTTGTAGCTGTGGAAGAGCTGCTGAAAACCGATCGGATAGATGCAGTGATAAGCTTGGGCATTATTGGTAGAACAGAGCTGGTGCGGCTGCTGGTGGACTCTACACGGAGGGCAGACCCAGATGCATCACAGGAGGAACTGGATGAGATAGTGAGCTTTGTCGATTCTTATGAGGAAGAGTACGTTGCCACGATGGTGGATCTGATGGAGAGGTACAAAAAACCGGTTATCGGTGTCTCATTGACCAGATCAGACAAGGGCACAGTAAGACCTGTTGAGGGAAAACGATACAGCGGAGTTTTTTATCAAACCCCTGAGACGGCGGTCAATGTACTGGCCAGAATGGTGCAATACTGGAAGTTTTATCGTGGCAGAGAATAATCACGTATGAGGGGTAGGGGGACATTCAATCTTTAATATTTTGCCATGGCCTCCAGCACCACCGCAAACCTGTGTTTGGCCCTTTGAGCGAGAAACTTGTCCCATTCGCAGGAGGAAAGATTTTCCCTCAGATATTGCTCGACCAAGAACACATCATACCAGCACATTGTGATCTTGGGACATGGAACTCCCTCACCACCATTCCTGCAATAGGAAAATTGCACAATTTGCCCCAGCTCGGGACAATATACTGCCGTGTTGCTGGAAGGGGGCTTGCTGGTTCTTCTCATTTCCATCCTCAAGACAAGGGTCTTGACCAAGGTTAATGGGAGAGGTTTCAGGCATTGACCTGAAATCCCTCCCAGACCGATCTTTTAACATTATTCGCCTACTTTGGGCAGTTCCTCCTGCGCCTTTCTGATTTCTTCTTCAGGCAAGGCATAATCACGGAGTTTCCCGGAAAGATAGGCGTCATAAGCGGCTAGATCAAAGTGACCGTGACCGCTATGGGCGATAAGGATCGTTTTAGATTGTCCAGACTCCCTACACTTGAGGGCTTCGTCTATCGCCACCTTGATATCGTGGCATGGTTCGGGCCCTGTTATTATGCCTTCTGTCCTAGCGAACTTTACACCTGCCTCAAATACCGCTGTCTGCGGAGCAGAAACGGCCTCTATCAGGCCAAGGTTGTACAAATGGCATATTATTGGGGCCATGCCATGGTATCTAAGGCCGCCGGCATGAATAGGCGGTGGAACAAAAGAGTGACCCAAAGTATGCATCTTGAGCAGCGGTGTCATCCCAGCAGTGTCTCCAAAGTCATATGCATAGATTCCGCGTGTCATGGTTGGGCAGCTTTCAGGTTCAACACATATGATCCTGAGGTCTGGCTTGTCCCCGCTTATCTTGTCCCTGATCCAAGGCAGGAATTGTCCCGCAAAATTGGATCCTCCTCCTATGCACCCCACAATAATATCAGGATAGGCATCAGCCATTTCCATCTGTTTGCGGGTTTCCTCTCCAATGATGGTCTGATGCAGAAGCACGTGGTTCAGCACGCTGCCCAGGGAATAATGGGTGTCATCACGGGTAACAGCATCCTCTACAGCCTCACTGATGGCCAGTCCCAGGCTTCCAGGGCAATCAGGCCATTTTTCTAACATTTCCCTGCCGGCTTTGGTATCGGGGCTTGGGCTCGGGACGCATTTGGCGCCCCATGTCTCCATGAGGATTCTTCTATACGGCTTTTGGTCATAGCTTATCCTCACCATGTAAACCTTCAGCTCCACCCCGAAAAAGGAGCAACCCATAGCCAAAGCGCTCCCCCACTGCCCTGCACCGGTTTCGGTGGTCAGACGCTTTATGCCTTCTTTCTTGTTATAGTATGCCTGTGCCACTGCAGTATTGGGCTTGTGGCTGCCGGCCTGGCTGGTGCCTTCGTATTTATAGAATATCTTTGCCGGTGTATCGAGGGCCTTTTCAAGTCGGTAAGCTCGGTGGAGCACAGTAGGTCTCCATGACCTATATACATCCTGCACTTCTTCCGGAATTTCAATCCACCTCTCTGTGCTCACCTCCTGTTTTATGAGTTCCATCGGAAAGAGGGGCGCCAAATCTTCAGGCCCTATGGGCTTCCCAGTAGCTGGGTGTAGAACCGGAGGAAGAGGTTCGGGGAGGTCTGCTTGTATATTATACCAATGGGTAGGCATATCCTTTTGATCAAGGAAAAACATTGCTCTTTTCATGGTTTCCTCCTTTATTAGATTTCTTGAAAAATCTTCAGATAATTATCCAGGCTCTGGCTTTTTGGCCACTCACCAAACGGGATCAGAGGCTGGAGTGGGGATTCTCGACAACAAAGATATCTACGGGAGGGGGCAGGTTAACGGGATTGCTCGAGCATGCGTCAGGGCCGGTAGCAGTAAGCACACGGTCACACGCTTGATAATTTTCACAGCCGCATTGACACTAATCACCCAAGTAACAGGAGGAGGACAACTAGGACGAATACATGGTACAAGCCTGACAAAATGAGAAGCCCCTGGGGAGATGTTATCCCTCCAGGGGCCATAGTATCGGTACCTTGCGGTAGTAAATGCCCATTGCATTTTCCTCTGCAGCTTATGCAGCCTGAAAACCAGCTAGAATTGAAGAGCTTAGACAGCTTTTTTCATTAAATATCCAATGGAAGTACCATGTCAAGGGGTAATTGTCGTGTCAGAAGTTTTCTTGGAGCTTGTTTAATCGATAGTAGGCGCCCTGGAGGGCTAACAATTCATGGTGGGTCCCGCGCTCGATAATTCTCCCCCTGTGTAGGACCAGAATTTGATCTGCATTTCTTACAGTTGAGAGTCTATGGGCTATTATAAGCGTTGTCTGATTGGTGATTATCTTACTGACTGCATTTCGTATCAAATCTTCCGTTTCAGGGTCTACGTTGGAGGTGGCTTCATCAAGTATCAATATTGTGGGGTTACCTAGTAAAGCCCGGGCAAATGATACTAGCTGCCTTTGGCCTGATGAGAGATTGGATCCCCTTTCCCCCACCGGATGATCAAGACCGCCGGGAAGTCTATTTAAGAAATCCTGGAGATTAGCTATCCGTAAAGCCCGTTCAAGATCCTGGGGTGAAATATCCTTTCTTCCCAAGGTGATATTGTCTCTGAGTGTTCCTGAAAAGATGAAAACATCCTGCATGACAGGGGCTAGGTGCTTGCGTAGTAACCCAGGAGGCCAGTCCCGCAAATCAACCCCATCCATGTAGACAAAGCCCTCATCAGGATCGTACATTCTCAGGAGCAGATTTGCCAGTGTTGTTTTCCCGCTTCCGGTCGGTCCCACGATCCCTACGGTCTGGCCCGGCTTTATCTCCAAGGAAATATGCCGCAATACTTGGTCTCCCCTTTTGTAGGAAAAACAGAGGTCATTTGCCAGGAGGTGTCCATTGATGACCTGAGGTTTTGCTGGATTTCTGGGTTGAGGCATGATTTCCCTGTAGTCCATGAACTGGAAAATCCTTTCCGTGGATGCCATGGCGGACTGCATGATGTTATATTTTTCAGAGATGTCTCGTATGGGCTTGAAAAACATTTGTATATAACTGATAAAGGCTACAAGTGCCCCCAATGTCATGCGGTCTTGAATCACTTTGCTGCCGCCGTACCAAAGGATAAGAGCTACCCCAAAAGAACTCAGCAGTTCCATCAGTGGCATGAAAACCGCGAAGACCCTAATTTGCTTCATCCCTGCCAGAAAATTTTCATGGTTAATTCGCATAAAGTCTTCTTGTTGGGCCCGTTCTGCAGCGAACAGTTGTATTATGGCCATTCCACTAATTCTCTCACTCAGAAATGCGTTGATCTTTGCTACTTTGGCCCGCAACTCTCTGAAAGCCTCTCTGGCCAAGGAGCTGAAAAAAAAGGTGAAAAAAGAGATAATCGGAACAAGTATAACGCATACAAGTGCCAGGGGCCAATTCATGTAGAACAAGACCCCGAGGATCCCGGTCAGGACAAAGAAGTCCTTGAAGAGGGTTATGGCCACGGACTTGAACATTTCGTTTAGGTTTTCAACGTCATTAGTGACTCTTGTGACAAGCCTTCCCACAGGATGCTTGTTGAAGAACGCGACTGACTGGGCCTGGATATTCCGAAAAAGGCTTGTTCGGATGTCCCGCATGATGTGTTGCCCTGTATACTCCAATAAGTAGTATTCAAAGTAGCCAAACGTAAATGAAACAATAATTAGGCAAAACAAAACCGCGCCCACCATTCCCAGTCCACGGAGATCTCCTCGCCGGATGGTGGCCACCAATGTCGAGGAAAGGGTGTTGAGTTGAGCCAGAGGCATTAGCCTTGAGCCATCGGCCATGAGTTCAATAGATTCTTTCACATGACCGGGCACCCTGGTAATGTCCGTATCTTTGGAAATGAGGTAAAAGCGTTTTTCTCCGATGACATGGCTTTTTTTGTATTTGTGTAGATCCCTCGGGTCGATTTTCCTGAGGTCAGAGTTGGAAATAACGAAAAATCTGCCATTCTTTTCCATTAAAAGCAAAGGCTTAAGCTTGTCTATGAGTTGGGCGCTTTCTGCTCCTACCGTTATCTTGTACCACGAGGGAGTAATAAACCTGTCTATTGCTATCTTTGAAAAATAGGGCATGGCAAGATCAGCAGCAGTTATTACAAGGGAAAAGAAAAGGGCTAGTACCACCGCCGAGCGATAAGGCTTGGCATACCTGAGAAGCCTTTTCAATAGCCTTATGTCGTACGGCTTCCCTAACTTGCCATCTTCAATGTACCCGTAATCCTTAAGCATCTAGTTCATACTCTCCAATTCTTCCGAGTATTTCCCTTTTTCATAAAGACGTTTGTATAAAGCACTTCTCCTCAGGAGTGTGTAGTGTTGTCCTATGTCAACAATTATCCCCTTGTCCATCACCGCGATTTTGTCTGCCTTGGAAAGGGCTGTGGTGCGGTGGGACACCACAATGGTTGTTTTTCCCTGCCTGATTTTAAAAAGGTTTGAGAGAATGTCATTTTCGGTTTGCACATCCACCATAGACAAAGGGTCGTCGAGTATCAGCACGGGCGGGTTCGTAACGATGGCTCGCGCGAGCATGATGCGCTGTCTTTGACCACCAGAAAGGGTGGCTCCCCTCTCCCCTAGGACAGTGTCAATGCCGTTTTCTAGTTCCTCAATCTCTTCGGCAACCCGGGCTATGTGAAGAGCACGTTGTATCTGGGCTTCGGAGATGTCTTTACGCCCAAGCAATATGTTGTTCCGAACCGTATCTGAAAAAAGGAAAGTTTGTTGCGGCACAAAGCCTATAGTCTGCCGCAGGTCCTTAGGGTCTAGCTTGACCACGTCAACATCATCCAAAAAGACAGTGGCAGGAGGAACCTTTATCATTCTGACCATAGCCATGAGCAGAGTTGTCTTCCCGCATCCTACTCGGCCGACAAGGGCGAGGGTTTGGCCTGCTTCAATGTTGAGCGATATATTTACCAGTATGGGACTGAGACGGTCGTCATAGCTGAAGCTGAGGTTAGTGATCCTGATTTTTCCTTTGATGTCTTTTAGGGGAATAGGCGAGGAAGGAGCACGGATCTCGGGGTCCTCCTCCAACAAGGTATTGATACGTTTCATGGAGGCAGCTGCCCTTTGGAAAAGATTTGTTACCCATCCCATGGCCATCATAGGCCAAGTGAGGAGGTTGAGGTAGCTCGTAAATGCAACAAAATCACCCGTGGTTATCTGGCCCAGGACCACCTCTCTTCCGCCGAGCCATATGACAACGGCCAGGCCGGTATTGGTGAAAACAGCCATGAGTGGGAAGAATAGAGCAAGTGTCTTAGCGAGATTCAAGTTGTATTTCAGGTAACACTCTCCCTCGGTTCTGACTTTTCCGTATTGCCACTGCTCGCGGTTAAATGCCTTGATGACCCATATGCCCGCAAAGCTTTCCCTCACTCTCTCGGTCAGTTCAGAGAATTGCCTTTGCACGTTCTCGAATCCCACGGACATACGCCGAGTCAATATGCGCGTAAGAAAGACGATGATTGGTGCAGGGATTAAGGCGATCAAGGCTAACCTGGGATTTATGGAGATCATGAAGAAAGCGGCAGCAAGGCCGAGGATCAGGCCGTCTGTTAGCGCTACCAGTCCCATTCCGGCAGCCATCCGAACAGCATTCATGTCGTTAATAGCCCGGGCCATTAGGTCACCGGTCTTGTATTTGTGAAAGAATGATTGCGAAAGGCTCTGAAGATGCGAAAATAACCTGTTGCGGAGCGCCTCTTCAACCTTCCGGGAATGACCAAAAATCAAGTGTCTCCATGTGTACCTGCATAATGACATGAATAGGGCTATAGCCAAAATAAGTCCACCCAACTGCAATAGGGTTGCTGTAGAGGCAATCCCGAGCGTAAGCAAATCAATGCCCCGCTTTATTACAAGAGGGATCAAAAGTTGCAGGAGATCGACGAGCAGCAGGCAGACAAGACCCACCAACAGTGGCCACATATTGGCCTTAAACAACGGCAGTATGGTTCTAAAGGGGAAAAGTGTTTTTTTGAAAGACATTACGACCAAGATACAGAGGCCAAGACCATAAGAGACTCGGCAATCTTTTCATTTGCGGTCACTTTGCGTGCTGAACCTTGATCCTGCTGGATCCCTCATCGGCGCCGGAGGCAGTTGTATGAATTTTACAATAAATACTGAGTGCATTCCTGAAGTCAAGAACAAACGCTCCGCAAATCAGGGCCCCCGGGTCTCGACGAGCTTTGGGTTGCCTGTCGGTTACATATGTTCTTGAAAATTTTACTCTGCCTCATTAATCTTGGTCGAGGTATCAAATAATTGAGAAAAAGATGTAGAGCAGAAATAAAATAATGCCCATTAATGTCACAACATTGATCGGAAAGGAGAAATAATATGGGGCAGCCACCAATAAAGATTTACACCTTGAGCACGTGCGGGCACTGTAGAGCCACCAAAGAGCTTTTAAAGGATTCGGGGGTAAAGTTTGATTACACGGATGTAGACCTACTGGAAGGGGAGGAAAGGGCCGCGGTCTTGGATGAGGTCAGGAAGGTTAATCCCAGTTGCTCCTTCCCGACAATAATTATTGGTGATACCATTATCATAGGACACCGTGATGACGAGATAAAAAAGGCGCTTGACTTATGACAGCGAACTATGATCCAGGCCCTTAAAGCTACCTGCCAGCGTTCTACTC
>Ga0164318_10000077_pt1 | contig 52213 bp, 43 predicted proteins | sample GuaBasSedimGuay9_FD_113734 | JGI IMG/M metagenome (GOLD analysis project Ga0164318, IMG submission 113734) | Subseafloor sediment microbial communities from Guaymas Basin, Gulf of California, Mexico - Guay9, Core 4571-4, 0-3 cm | ecosystem: Environmental > Aquatic > Marine > Hydrothermal vents... | reverse complement strand
TTTGAAGAAATAATATCAGTATTAAAAAACTTAGAAGAAAAAATCAATGGCAATTAAATCTGTTGGTAGTAAATATGAGGGTGTATGATTGTTTTTATTTGGAGGAGCCACTCGGAGTCGAACTCACTAAACAACTATATCCAATACTCATCAACCTACCACATTCTACCATAAACTACCATAACTACTAGGGCTATAACTTATCTACAATATGCTATAATCCTTAAAAAATCCAATCAAATACATTGTAAGGTTGGAAATAGGTTGGAAAAATGGCACGAATTAAAACTAAATATACTGGTATTTATTATAGAGAATCTAAGACCAATGGTAAATCTGATAAAACGTATTATATCACATATAAAGATAATAATAATAAAATGGTGGAACTTAAAATTGGGCGATTCAGTGAAGGGGTTCGGGAGGCATACTGCAATCAAAAGCGAAATGAAATCATCACACGACTCAGGCTTGGCGAGGAACTTCCTGTAATTGCAAAATTAAAGAAGAAAAAGATTAATGAGTTGAAAATTATCTCTGAACAATATTTTTCAACTCGTAAATCAAACGATACAACAAAAGCTGATATTGGTATCTGTAATCATTATATATTGCCACACTTTAAAGATATTGATTCTATAGATAAAACTGCTCTTGTTAAGTGGAAGAACTACCTAATCAACACTACTCTGATTAGAAGTGACGACCCCTTGTCTATAAAATATAGAAATGACATATTATCATTACTAATAACGATTAATAATTTTGGAATAAAAAATAATTTGACAAAAAATAATTTCACAAAATATATAGAAAAAGATAAAGTTGATAATGCAAGAGAAAGATTTTTATCAATAGGTGAAATAAAGGAACTATATAGTTATGTAGAAGAAAAAGATGATATTACTTCTTTAGTATTTTATAAATTAGCATTAAGTACAGGTGGAAGATTAGCTACAGTACAATATATATCTAAAAAAGATATTGACTTTACTCATAAGCTTGTTACACTCAAAGATTTTAAAAATAATACAACATATAAAGCTTTTCTAAATGATAAACTATTGAGTTTATTAGAAAATTATACAAACATACTAACAGCTAATGATAAATTATTTCCCATCAATCATGAGCGTAAATTGCGAAGAATTTTAAATGATTTATTTAATAAAAATATTGAAAAGAATGATACAAAAAATAAAGCAGTAATTCATACGCTTAGACATACATTTGCTAGTCATTTAGCTATTAATGGAACACCGATATTTACTATCCAAAAGCTAATGAATCATAGAGATATTAAAATGACCTTAAGATATGCAAAGTTGAGTCCAGATTCTGGTAGAGATTCTGTAGTAAGCTTGGGATTCTAACGAATAAAGCTTTATTCTTAGGTTATTATTATATTACTATTGCTACAAAATTTAATAGTTTATTTGACTATTGTAATAAATATTAACAAAAACTTGGTAATATTAACTGTTTTATGTTATACTTACATATACAACAGTTAATAGTATCAACAAAGTAAATTTAGTTTATTTTATTGACTCCGTTTCCGCGTTGTCGTGATAGAGGAATCGCAAACATGCCCTTGTGGAAGAGTCAGAGTGGTGACTAAAGTTGTTTGTCCTCTATCCAACCCTCTATTTACTACTAAAAAAACTTACAATTAATTCATTATGCTTTTTTTTCTTTACAATTAATGTATATAATACATTATCACCTTTATTTTGTGTAAATTTTATTTTAGTATCATCACTGGCTTCTGTAACAATATCATTTTTTATAATATTTCCAATTTTTAAAATATCTATTGCTTTTACTTCTCCATTACATCCACTACCATAATGTTTTAGTATAAAATGTTTAAAACCAAAATCGTTGGTACCTACTGCTAGTGTTATAGTATAACCTTCAACTGTAAAAGTAGTACTCTTTTCTGTATTTACTACAAAATTAAATATTGCACTTTGCGAAGAATCAAATTGCCATTTTTTAGTTTTTTTAATATCAACAAATTCTTTTTGTAGCTTTTTTAGTTTATGTGGATATAAATGTTTAAAAACTAATTCTTTGATATCTTTTGGAACTATACCTTGTATATTTGATATAGTATTAGGTGGAAGACCTTCCATATTTTCAAATATTCTATCTGTTAATGATAAGTCATTTAATATATTTAATAAGTCTTGTTTTAGCACTATTTATATTCCTAATTCATTTTAATAACATTCTAAATTTATTATTTTATTATATCTAAATATTTATTTAAAACTATTCTTATATTATTAGATTTATAATTTTAATATACTTAATATTTTTAATGATAATGTTTTGGATTTATTGTTTTTAATTTCTTCTAACATTTTGATGTAATGTGCTTCTGTTTTGGTATCGTTATTATCTATATTATTAACACATGAGATTGATAATAGCAAATAGTTTATTTCTTGATTTGAAAGTGTGTTTATATTATATTTTATCATATCTTCCTGGTCTCTTAGAAGATCAGAAAGCATATTAGCCACCGAATAAGAATATTTTTCTAGGAGCTTGGAAATGCTAAACATTTGCTCTATAGTTAAATTTTCCTCCCATTTGCCCTCTAGTTCTAAAAATATCTTCATCCATATTTTTGCTGTAGCATATCCCTCATCAAGTTGAAATTTGAGAACTTTAAAAATATATAATATTTTGTGTATATCAGTTTTTTGAAGTGGAACTAATTTTGAACTAATTTGAATCTCACTAATATTAAATATTTTATTTATAAGTTCTTTATCGTACTGTTCCGCAAATATGACATCTTCTTCCCTATCGTCTAAATCATTTGGTATATTAAATATTTCGTCAAAAGCATTCTCAATATCGTATGCTGCATTATCACTATAAAATAGTTGGTATATTAAATTAAAAAGTAGTGGTTTTTTTATTCTCCATGTATATATATTCTTTTTTGATATATTTAATAAAGCTGCAAGTTCATCGGTTACGGGAACATTCTTATATTGTTTTGATTCTTGATTCTCTTCTATCCAATTGCTTAATTCTTTTGGTGTATATTTGTATGTTACTTTTTCCATAAATACAATTAGTTCAACATGAGTATTCTTTTTCCAAGAGTAATAACTTGTATTTTTTACTGATAAAATTTGACAAATTTGCTCTTTCATATACTTTCCTTGATTTAATATAGAAGAATTATATACTAAACATAATTATATATAGCTTGTTGTTTGCTTAATACTTATAATATATATAATATATTTCTTCTATAATGAATTATACCTATTTTTAACCTGAATATTTAATTAAATAATATATTGTTAAACTTCCAATATCAATTAATTAATACGATAAACACTAAAAAAACAAATAAGGATTATTATGACATTTAAAGAACAAGTACAACATCAAATAGAAACAATTAATGCAATCAGCAATAAACATAAAGAAGCACTTGCATTAAACCAATCACAAACAGCAAAGTTACTGGGTTGCTCTGCATCTACTTTAGAGAATCGAAGGCGGGATGGGTCTGGCATAGAATATATAAAAATGGGAAATCGAGTAATGTATTCTAAGGTGAAAATTGCAGAATTCTTAACTCAAACAATTACTACTATATAGGGATTAAGTATGGCAAGAGCAAAACCTAAAAAATATTATTGGTTAAAACTAAAAAAAGATTTCTTTCTTGATGCAAAAATAAAGAAATTAAGAAGAATTGCTGGTGGTGATACGTATACTTGTATATATTTAAAACTGATGTTATCAACTATTAATAATGATGGAATTTTAATATATGAAGGCATTGAAAATACAATTGAAAAAGAATTATCTTTAAAATTAGATGAAAAAGTGGATGATATAAATATAGCGTTATCTTATTTGTCTTCTCAAAATCTAATGATTCAACTTGATGAATATAATCATCAATTAGTTCAGGTACCAACTATGATTGGAAGTGAATCAGATTCAGCTGCACGAGTAAGGAATCATCGTGAAAAACACAAAGTGTTACATTGTAACACGCATGTAACAACAAGTAACATAGAGAAAGAGTTAGAGTTAGAAACAAAATCTAATTTTTCAATATTAGATAAACAATTACTAGTTGGACTAAATAATAAAGAAGAAACACAAAATAACTTTACATTTTTAGATAAGAAAACTGAAAAAGAATTAAAAAATATTGTAGATATTGAAGATGCAATTGCATCAATGACTTCTGAAGTAGTACATTAATAAGTAAAAAAAGTTGATATTATAAAGAATATTAATTTTTTAAATAACAGACAAATGAAGTGCGTCAGCAGCCGTACAGCTACAAAAATAGCAATATCTGCTTACGCGTGAGCGAAAATAAAAGGAAATAAAATGAAAGAATTAATAAGATTTATTAATCGTCAGAAAAAATATGGTAGAAAAGTATCTCTAGATAGTTTGGAAAAATTTATCAAAAAATATAATATCAAAAAAGATATTTTTTTTGTTCAAATGATGAAGGAAATTATGCAAAGATAGTAATTCAGCTGGTAATATTAGGATATAAAATCTATAAGTCGCCCTATGCGACTTTGGAGATTTCTGAAATTAATATTCTTTAACTTAAGTCCATTTTTCTAGTTTTAGCTAAATCTTTTTCAGTATCAACATACTTTTTAACTTTTTGACTAACTTCTTTGAAGTCTTCATCAAATACAGATGCTTCAGAACTTTCTTGAAGTTTTTGAGTAAATTCAGATGTTGAATTTTCTTGAGATGCTAATTCACTAATAGCTAATTTGGTTAATGCAGATAAATTATCATAATTAATCACTTTCCCAATCTGCCCATCTTTAATAGATTGTGCTGTTTCTTCAGTAGTGGCAAAGAATTTCTCAAAAGATTCTTTATGAATATAATCTCCAATTCCTTTTAATTGGTTATTTAAGCCTTTGTACTCATCTAAGTTTTTAGTAATCAATTCTCGTGCTGAAGCAATTGATTCTTGAGCTTTAATGGCGTTATTCTTTGTTATATCATCTTCATTTAATAAAGCTTGTGCTGTAGCTTCAAGATTAATAGCATTTTTCATCTTGTCATAAACAGGGTCACAAATAACTAAAGACATCTTTTCAAAGTTTGCTTTATTTATTTCTAGTTTAGCTAGAGATTCTCTAAGCTCCCGCTCCTCTTTCTCATCAAATCGTCTAAGCTCACCCTCTTTGATTCGTTTATTTACATTATTTATCATTAATGTAAGATAACCTAACCCCTCAATAATACTAGCTTGTCTATCGTTGAAATTAGGTTTAAAGTTTCCACTATTTTGAAGCAAGTCTTTAATTTGCTTTTTCAAAGTAGCTTGTCTATCAATATCTGCCTGAGAAAATATCTCATCAGCTTTCTTCTTTTTATTAAACTTTTTATTATAAGTTTGTTTAGCAGAATTAACCTTTTTGGTGGAAGTGGGTACTTTTTTCATCTTATTTTTCATCTTATTTACCTTCGCCTTTTATTGGTTTTGTGATTTCTTTGAAAACTGTGTCCATATCAGCTTTTATAAATGTTGCTGCGTTTGCATAAGTTCTTAATAACATATTTTCTTTTTTATCAGCTACTGATTTTGAACTTGAGATTGCATCTTCCCAATCAAAATCTTTTGTTTTATCAATGAAGTCAACTAGAGTTTGTTTAGAATTCTCTAATCTTAAGATTGTTTCTGATTCCATTATTGTTAAATTCTTGCTTATATTAAATTTTAGTTTTTTAGAAGCCACTATAATAGGCTTAAATTTTTCTTCATATTCAGTTTTTGATGTTTCATTTGCAACTACAAGTATTTTAGCTGGCTCAATGCCAAGATCCAATAATATATTTATTGTTGTTATAGTATCATTTTGAATTTTTGGTCTTGGTCTTGTGGGAATAATAATTCTATCAAACATTGATATTAACTCGCGGTCATAGTTCAATAGTTCAATAAAATCATTAACTATACTCACCCCAACATCCACAATGAGAGATTCATTTATAAAAATCTCTTTTGTTAATTTAACAATATCTTCTTGAGATTTTGTTCCTGACACTACATTAATAGTATTTTTAATTTTGTAATTTTCATTACCGCTATTATGCTTTTCTAGCTGTAATATCTTTGCATTTGGCATATTAGATGCTAATACTTCTCTTGCAATTGTCGATTTACCAACACTTCCTGATGTTGATATCACTAAAAACTTTAGTGGATCTTCATTTGTATTCATTTGATTTTTCCTTAATTTGATTTATTAGGAATATGGTAGGGTGGGAGTTTAGTTAAAGAGTTTAAAGAATTGGAAAGAATTTTAAGATTTATAATATTGTTAAGATTTATTTGGAAGTTATATTCTTAGATATTTTATCAAATCCAGAATCCACAACTTCTTTTATTAGACATATAACACCTGGATAAAAGTCATCCTCATAATTAAGCTTACATTTTTGAGGAAATACATAAGCCATACCATGATGTTTATTTAATTCTTTAATTCTATTAATTAATAATTGGCATCTTTCATTTGCATATTCTTTATCTATAAATTTAATTCTAGGTACAATAAATGTAATTGCATAGCTATGTGTATGATATTCCCTATTAAATGAATTTATAGTATCATTCTCTGCCTTATCAAATTAATACCCCTTTTTACTTTATTATATTTATTTACTATTAAAATAAAATTCATAGAAACTAATTAAGCTCTACTCTTATATCTTCATGCTCTCCATCTCTACTGTAATACTTTGCAAGTTCATTTAATAACTTAGCTACATTAGGATGGGTAAATAATAGATTATTAGCATCAGATTTAAATTTTTCTGATATTATTCGTTCTTGATTTCCTCCTTCATCATATACTCTTGTAGTCATTCCTCTAAGATTCCTCTTAGCAATAATAAACGACTCATCTAAATCAATAGTAGAAATATCATTAAGAACCTCTCGTGTAGCTTCATTAGGAAAGATTTCATCCTCTCCTACAGGAGAGCTAGCTAATAATTTTCCTAAAAAATATTCTCCCATATTCTCTCTATCTATTTCTTTTAGTCCTTGTCTTACTTCTGTAATCCAAAGTTTTAATCTCTCTCCATTCATTTCCTTAATATCATCATATTTTGTAAATAACGATATTTTATCTATTATACTGCGACAAGTAGTAGAAATATTTTGTAGTTCTTCTGGTGTATATTCTGATTGTTCATCCTGCTTATTTTTAGGACTATATATGAAAGATAGCATTTCAACAAAATTTCTAGGATTCTTCAAAATATCTTTTTCCCACACAATTGGCATAGTACGGTAAAAATTTATAAATTTTGATTCTAACTGCTTTATTTTAAATATTTCAATACTAGAGGATTGTAGATGAGTAATAATATTACATATAGTATCTTGATCATATTTACCAGAATCATTATTTATTTCTAGTAATACTTTAACTAATAGAATATTATCTAATTCTAATTCACTTCTTCTTATTATTATAAATATATATTTAATAAAGTCAACTGCTTTTTCAAACTGCTTATAAATTATAAATTGTTCTATTATCCAATTAACATACATATAGTCTTCATATTTAATTCTAAAGTAATTAGCATTTGTACTTTCCCAAAACTGTTTTTGAATATTATCTTTTTGCTTCTTTATTATCTCAAAAAGTTCAGAATTAAAATCTCTTGCCATTAGAACTTCTACTATTTGATTATCACCTAAACCATGCAGTAAGGATTCTTCAAATGGAAGACAATTAATATAACTCTTTGCACATACAAGGATACATTGTTCATCACTAAGTAATAATGAGAGCATATTTTCTTTATATAATTCTCCATATAAAGAATATACTAGCTGTCCTACTTCATGATAATTTTCTATTTTTTGTACAAGTTGAACAAATAATTTAAACTCATCAATTTCAATAATTTCTTTAATTACTTCTTTCTTTAAATCTAATATCTCTTTATCATCTCTTTTGTAAGCATCTTTATCATCAGATTTATAAGGTACTGGATTTAATATATTTGGTCTACCTAAAACAAAAAGATAGATATTCTTATCTAGTATATCATCTGGCTCAATATAGTGAAAAGCCTCCTCTAATTTAGTAGAAAAAGTTTTAGAATCTTCACTGTCCTTGTAATTAAATTTTCTGTGATGATATAACTTATCTCTTATAATCATAGACAATAATAATCTATTATCATTGGTAAATGAATTTATATCTATTGCCATAAAAGTATTTATAACTTTAATATAATTATTTTCATCAAATTTATTTATATTATCAAAAATGGGATTCCACCGTTGTTCATTAGTACCAATATTTTCTAAGATTAAAGTAATGATATCTTCATTATATTGTATAATTTTATTCTGAGTTCTAATCTCTACATTATCAATATTACAATCTAGATAAGATGGTCTATTAATTATAGAAGATATAGTTATACTACCTATTAATAAATTAAACAGTAATTCCCATGTCACAACTGGAAAATCCTTCATTAATGTGTATCTTAATACATTTATTTTATTTTCTAATGATATATTGCTATTACGACTCCAGCCTAAAAATATATTCTCTAAAGTACTAAGTGGATTATTTCCCATACTACTTTTAATATCAAGTTCACTCAACTTTGCTAATATAGATATACTACGAGAAAATAATGAAGTATCCCAAGATATAGATTCTAAAGCCCAAAGTAAATTACAATGAAAACATCCTCCAAAATCACCACCATCTTTAAATAGTTCTTGAATCTTAGTGGTAGATTTATCTTCTAAAGTCTTTTCTAGAGCATCAAGAAAGCTAATAGGACTAGCTTCTGCTATATGTACCAGTTCATAACCATAAGAGTACCAAGCTTCAACATTAAAATTTTTCTCAAATAGTTCTTTAGCCCAACTATTAATAGCAATGTTTAAATTAGTAGAATAAGTCATATTGCTATTTCCAAAAGCAGAGATTAAAGCAATAGTATCAGCTATACTTTTACGAATATAGCCTGAAAATTTTAAACTATCAGTATTAAAAAACCATTTATCAGCAGAAGGATTATTCCATATAGGATCAATTTCACTAAATATCTTAATAAAAATGGGTTTTAATTTATCTATTTGATTAATAGAAATTCTATTAGCAATTAAATACCATAGTTCGATTTTTGAAATAACTTGCCATGTATTTCCAACCAACCTTATGGGTGGATACTTTTCATCTTTCAAGAGAGTCAAATGCTTTTCAAACTCAGCATAACTAAGACCTGATAGTTCTTCAATAATACTCTTATCATTTTCATCTAATCTATACCAACTATTTGCAAATAATATAGTAGATAATATATTAATGTCATATTTATCAATCCATTCAGGATTAAACAATTCTCTTGGAACTAAAAGTTCATGTCTAATAATTGCATATAAAAAGCCTTTTGTATCGTTATATATTTTATCTGCATCTTCTGTACCCATACTATTAAGAGCAGAAATCATTATACTTTTTCTAATTTTATTTAATAAAATAACATTAGTTCGTTTATCTTTAATATTGTCCGCATCAAGTGCTTCAACTACAAAGTGTCCATTTGACACTGCATCTCCAATATTAGAAGGAATAAAATCTTTATATATTAATATTAAGCCATAATTACTCTGTACTATATTATTCCAAGACTCTTGAGTTGTAATTATTAGTACTCTTGATGAATATACAGGATTATCTTTTAAGCATGATAAGATAAATGCATAACTTTCTTGAAAAGAGGATGAAGATATTGAAATAATAGATATTTCATTTTCTAAAAGATTTTCCAATTTTGTCATTTCATCTTCTCTGGATTTTAATACTAGTTCACTTGAAAGAGGTATTTCAGTTTGATTGGACCAACTTTTAAAAGATTGTTCTATGGAAAAACTATTAATAGTGCGTTTACCAATAATTTCAGCAAACCAATGATGAACAGCAGGAGCTAATAAAAGCCAAACTTCTAAGTCATCAGTATTAATACCTCGTACTTCTTTCCATTTAGATTCTTTATTTTTTTCTATTTGAAAAGTTTCTTTTTTAGCCCATGTTCTAGTTGTAGCGAATACATAAGTAAGTTTTTTATTTGCTGAAGCAGAAGTTCTTTTATCATAATCTTGTTCAGCTTTAGCATTAATTGAAGTATTAGTTCCAAATTCCCAAACTGAATTACCTTCAGGAACAAAAGGATTTCCTTCGTCTACTGAAAGCATCCCATCCCATCCACCTGTTAAAATACTATTTCCATAAGGGAAGTGAAAGTTTTTAGGATTTACTGTTGCTAAAATTAACTTTCCAATTAATTCTGGTAGCAATGATTGTGCTTCTCTTGCATTAGAAGAACTCCAATTCTCAATTTCCTTTGCTGTAACATGCCAACTCATACATTACCTTTTTTAAACACATTATACATAATATTTAAATATTAGTAAAGGCTAAATATAGAAATAATAACTTATATCATAATTAATTTATAATACTATAATCTAACCAATGTAGCCATTATATTATTTACACTTACGCTTGTAGTTTTTCCCTTAACTCTTCCGCCATAACTTGATGATACATGTCCTTTGATATCTGTTGTAATAGTATCACTATTTAAAATAATTGCATCAGCATCTAGCAAGTATGCTTTCATATATACATGAAACATTGCTTCTTCTTTTGTTTTGCCACTTTCGTGTACTACTTCAATTGTTTTAAAATCAGATTTTATTTCACCAAGAATAGGAATAGTTCTCTCAAAGAATGCTTTGATCTGTTTTATTTCTTTTAGTTTATTATTAATCTCAATTTTTTGTGATTTATAATCATCACTGAAACTATGAATAATAGATGCAGTTTTAATTAAAAGTACAAGAGCTATTGAACCAAATATAAAAAAGCCTAGAGGATCCATCGTAAGTACACCTAATACAAATGATATGCTAAATATTATAATAGTGGTAGTATTCCCTAGTTTAACATTTTGGTAGTCTTCATTGTAATAAATAGCTACTTCATCCCCATAAACAGTACAAGGTGGTTTTTCTTTTAACTTTTTCTTTTCTAAATCTATAAATTGTTCTTCATTTGAGTCTATTAATTTTATAGGTACAGGACATCCACATTGTGGACAAGCTTCAGCCTTATCACTATATTCTTTTTCACACTCGTCACATCTAATCAATGCCATCTAATCCACCTTTATATATTGAGTTGTTATTAATATAGTATCATATTAAACTTATATAACTCATTATATAAAGGTGTTACATGAATGACTGTGAAAATCTCCCTGATAATTTTATTGAACAAAAGCATATTACTATTGGAAAAAATGTTAAAAGACTGAGGCAAGAGAAATCCATATCTCAGTTGAAATTATCACATGCTATGGGATATAAATCTGTAACGACAGTATCCTGTGCTGAAATATATCATAATAAAATACATTTTAACATAGAGCATCTTTTAAAAATAGCATTTGTTTTGGATGTTGATATTGACGAATTCTTTAAATAATCAATATTTTCTGATTTATTAATCTCTTTAACTAAACACACCATCTATCATAGACTTACAAAATAATTAATAAAGTAGGTTTACAGATGGAATTATTGACGATAGCTGAATACAGCAAACAAGCCAATATTAGTAGACAATCAGTTTACAAGAGAATAAAGACTGGTAAAATTATCTCAATAGATATTCGTAATCATAAATATATAGTAAATGATGCAACAGATTTAGAGTATGGAGTAAATATAAATACTGAGAGAAATATCAATAGTGCAAATAATAGTTTAAAATCTAGCTATATATCAAATTTATTTAAGATATTTTTAATTATATTAACTACTATAACTGCTATTCTAGCTTTTAATTTATATTTCTTAGATTTAGGAAATAAAGAACTATACCTAGAAAACAAAGAACTATCTAGAGAAATATTAATTTATAGAGAAGACTGGAAGAATATGTTAAATTTAAATGAAAAATACAAAAAAGAATACTCAAAATGCCTGACAAAAGATGATATGATAAGATATAACAAGGAATTAAATCTTAAAAAGAATTAGTATTTCTTTGCCCCTTGTGGGCAAGATATAGTGAATATAGTTAGTATTAGGTTCAAGAGGCATCTATCTATGATGGTGCCGTTTCCTTTTTAGGCTCTGCCTTAAAAGCGAGTTGTCTTACAACAACCAAAATAATCTGCCCGATAGGGAGATTATTTAATCAAATAACTGTAAGTTTTTGATGGTGGTTGATGTGCATTGTATATAAAAAACAGATGGAATACCTAAAAATTTAACGCAGTTAATTTTTAGGTATTTTAGCTGTTTTGTCAAATGGGAACCATTTGTATATACAAAAGACATACTCGCTCATTTTTAAATTTCGTTTTTTAGGGTTATAAATTTCTTGTCACGATTGTTAGGTGATGCTGGTAATATGAAAAAATTATGGTGTTCTTTTGTATGTAGGTGGTGTGTTTTTAATAGTACAGTTGTATATGAAGTATTGGTATAACACATAGTGACTATTAGGTTTTTATCTTTAATTTCTTAATATATTATCCAATAATCAAAGATACTATAGCATCTGTACCTGCTGTAATTGTTCCATTTTTTATTATTTTAGACTTTTGTTCTACTGATATAGATTCTCCTCTCAATAAAACTCTAGAGTTTTTAGCTAGTACAATCATTGCTGCTACAGTCATACTTGATGTTACATTAATATCTGTAGTATTATCTAGTTCTTCAATTACTGTAGAAACATCATCACTAAGGCTAGCTACTTCACTTGTAGCAAATACATCTATTTTGAATATAACCATCCATTCTTTTTTCTGATTCTAGTTTATCTTTACTCATCCTAACTAGCCTTCAATCCCTTAGCAATAAGCTCATAAACAATATCAGCAAACCCATTTCTAATACGCTCTTGACCTAATACTTGCTTAGCTAAGTCTTGGTGTACATCTAGACTTTCTATTACTGCTGTATTGATAGCATCTGCGAAGCCACCCATCATTGCTTGTTCTTTTGTATTGTTGCTTACTTGCTCAACTACCTTATCATTCTCAAGTACTTTGTCCTTGATAGTGTTAGCATAGTTAATCATATCTTCATCTGTTAGCTCACCTTCAAATAGTGCATTCATAGAACCAAGTATAGCTGTTAGCAATTCTTTTTCTGGGTCTCTTGCTACTGCTTCCCCTGGCTTAATAGCATCTAGTTCACCCTCTCCTACTAGGTCTATATCTTTTATCTTTTGCTTATGTAACTTGTAGTGAGATAGTTTTACTGCTGATATATCTATTGGGTCTTTTTCGCTGTATGTTTTTAGATTTGGTATTAGTGCCTTAATGAATACTGATAGCTTAAGTAAGTCTTCATCTGCATAGTCTACTATTTGTGATAAGAACTCATACATTCTTAGGAATGTGATAAGGTCTTTTTTAAATAGGTCTAGTGCATTCTTATTTTCATTGGCTGTCTTTAGGTCTAACTCGTAGTTATGAATAGCTGTAGCATCACCCTCTTTCTTAGCTACCTTTAGACTCTGTTTAGTGCTATTGATATTCTCTAGTGCTTGCTTATATCTATTCTTATATCTATCAACTGCTGGTTTAATAGCACTACTCATAGATGCTTGTGTACCTTTTGGATTGAAGAATGCTTTAGCATAGTTCTCTACATCTTGTATAGTAAAGATATCATTTGCTTCTAGTTTTATTTGCATCTCATATACTATATTTGGGTCTGTAACATCTTCTATCTCTGTAGTGTTATAGTATGGTTCAAATGCTTCTTTGATATCTTCTGTTTCATTATAGAAGTCAAGTATAAATGTCTGGTCTTTTCCTGCATAAGTTCTATTTAGTCTTGATAGTGTCTGAACACAATCAACTCCACCTAGCTTCTTATCTACATACATAGCACAAAGCTTTGGTTGGTCAAATCCTGTCTGAAACTTATTAGCTACTAGCATCACTTGATAATCATTAGTATCAAATGCCTTTCGCATCTCTCTACCTTTTAGATTAGGGTTCATATTAGATTCTGTGTACTCTTTCTTTGCACCCTCTATATCATCTTCAATCTTACCTGAGAATGCCACCATAGCTTGCATCTGCTTTTCTATACCATGTTCTTTTATATACTTATCAAAGGCTATCTTATATCTAACTGCTGCTTGTCTACTTGATGTAACTACCATTGCTTTAGCTTGTCCATCTAGTAGGTGTGCAACTGTGGTTCTAAAGTGTTCACAGATAATCTCTATCTTCTGAGCTATATTGTGTGGGTGGATATTAAGCCACTTAGATATCATTACTTTGGCTCTCTTACTCTCTACTTCTTCATCATACTTTATGTTTGCATGCTCTAGCTTATAGAACAGTTTATAAGTAGTATAACCTTGAAGTACATTTAAAATAAATCCTTCTTCTATTGCTTGCTTCATTGTATATAGATGAAAGGCTTGAGGCTTATTGATTTCTGATGGTGCTTCATCAGGCTTTGGTAATACTCCAAACATCTCTAGTGTCTTTGTCTTCGGTGTTGCTGTAAATGCATAGAAACTAAGGCTACTACTGGCACTTCTTGATTCTATCTGAGCTGTTATAATATCTTCTGCACTTATCTCTACACCCTCTTCTATTTGCTCTGATGTAAGTACTTCTCGTAAATGCTTAGCTGTTGAACCAGTCTGAGATGAGTGAGCTTCATCAGCTATGATTGCATAGCTCTTATCTTTAAGAGTGGTTCTCTCTTGAATAGCATCTAGCACAAAAGGAAATGTCTGAATCGTAGTAATAATAATCTTAGCACCTCTTTCAAGTGCATCTGCTAATTGTGTAGACTTAGATTCATTTGAACCATCTCTACTAATACCTACTACAACACCATCTTTATGCTCAAAGCTTGAGATAGTTTCTTGTAGTTGGTTATCTAGTACTGTTCTATCTGTAATAACTATAACTGAATCAAACACTGATTCTTCATTGTCATAGTGTAGTGAAGACAGCTGATGAGATAGCCATGCTATAGAGTTTGACTTTCCTGAACCTGCTGAGTGTTGAATCAAGTAGTGTTGTCCTGCACCATTTGTCTTAGTATGATCTAATAACTTTCTAACTACATCTAGTTGGTGATATCTAGGAAAGATAAGAGTTTCACTCTTACTCTTCTTACCTTGGTGGTCTTCTTTATTCTTAACCTCTAGATGTATATATCTAGCAATGATATTTAAGATAGAGTCTTTTTGTAGTACCTCTTCCCATAGATAACTTGTAGCATAACCATCTTCATTATGAGGATTACCTGCTGAACCATCTTTCTTACCTTTGTTGAATGGTAAGAAGAATGTATTATCACCTGCTAACTTTGTAGTCATATATACTTCATCTGTACTAACTGCAAAGTGAACTAATGCTCTACGCTTGAACTCTAGTAGTGCTTCACCCTTGGCAGGTCTATCATACTTATACTGATTGATTGCATCTTGTACATTTTGAGTGAAGTCTGTCTTTAGCTCTAGTGTACTAATAGGGATACCATTTAGGAATAGAACCAAGTCTATTCGTACATCACCACTTTTTGTAGTAACTTCTTGTACTACTCTAAGGATGTTAGCATCATACTTAGCTTGAGTATCTGGATTGTGAAGCTCAGGTTTGAACTGACATAGCTTAAACTTAGAACCAACATACTTCAAGTCATTTCGTAAGTAATAAAGAGAACCTTGTTTATCCATCTCTTTAGCTATATGCTTACATAATACCTCATCAGTCTTGGCTCCCTCTCGCTTATTCATCTTCTCATAAGCATCAGGCTGAGTAGCTTTGATGTAAGTAATAATATCCTCAGGATACAGAGCTAACTCTTTATCATATCTACTTGCATCACCTTCTTGATAGTTGTTATCTGTTAGGTGCTTTACTATTTCTATTTGGAACTGTCGTTCTTTGTGTTTGTTGTGTATGCTCATAGTTTACCTTTATATATCTAAATCTATTTTTTTAGCAAAATAAGGAAATATTGTTTTAATATCACGAAAGTCTCTTTCATCAATTTCATTACTAAAGTTCTTTCCAACATTATTGAAGCCATTTATATATGCTTCATGCCATTCTGAATAAAATGGTAAATAATCTATTCCATATTGATCATTCTTAATTTTTACATCTCTAATTAAATTTTCTATAGTATTTTTAGCTTCAATATGTGCTGATATATCACCTACAACTAATTTATTAAATAATTCTATATTCTTTACCTTGAGTATAATTACATATACCAATAAATGTAGATAATCTTTTAATGGATATGCAAATGCATATAATGCACATGATTTTTCAATATCTCTTAGTGATAAATTAAAATAATATGCCATAAATATAATTGACTCAGCAAATGAATCAGTAGTTGATGATAATTCAAATTTATATTTACCCATTGTTAGATTTACAAACTGATGTAACTTATCTTGTTTAGTATAGTTATCACCGCTACTATTAGTTTGTGGTAAACTAAAAAAGAAATTTATAAACTTACCTAAATAATTACTTGCATCTGTTCCAGAACCATAAACACCCTGAACAGCTTTTTCTAACTGCTCTCGGTTAAGTAGTAATACAAATACTACATTTGGTACATCAAATAAATGTTTGATTCTTTCTACCAAGCTTACTGCAAAGTTAGGCTTACATCTATCAAGCTCATCTACAAAAATTACAATGGGTTTTTCTTGTGTCTGAGCATATTGTGATAGTTTATCTTTAAATTCTACCATAGCAAGCTTGTCTTGTCCATAGGATTCTAGGTTCTCTTTTATATATTCACTTGTCATTTCCACTATATTAGTTGTACCACCAGTAATAGCTTCTTGTACCTCTCCTGTTAAATCAGGAGAAGCAAGTAGAACCTTTCCTACTAAATTTGCTATAGCTTTACCTGCAACTGGAAGTAGTGCTTTTCCTACCTCTACTGCACCTTTTTTTAGATCATCTTTTAATGCATTACCATCTTCAATAGTATCAAGTATTTCTGCTGTAATCAGCATAAAAGGGTCTTCTATATAATCTTGCTCAAAGGCATCAATATAAACTACATTATATTCTTCATCTTCTAACTGTTTAGCCCAATTTCTACCAAACCAACTTTTACCACTACCCCAAGGTGCATCTATAGATAATACTGCTCCATCTTTTAAACGTTCAAGGTATGTTGTTAGCTTATCGGCTAATTGCTTTCTATTAAAAGTATCATTATTAAATGCACTATCCTCTACATACGTTCTAGTATTTGAACTTAATATTGGTTGTTCTGACATTACGCTACCTTCCTTACATCTATTTTACCTGTAACGCACGAGCTTATTAAGGCTGTTCGTTTCTCTTTCAGTAGGTCTATGGCTTTAGTTGATTTTGTTATTAGGGTATCTATCTTAGTAGTTTTATAATGTAAGTACTCTACTATATCTAATTGCTCTCCTACTGGAGGTAAGGCAATCTGAAAGGCATTAAGAGTACCTGTGGTTAGCTGATTAATAGTCGTTGTCATAAATCTTCCTGATTGATATTTAAATAATGAAGAGTTCAGAATATAAAATACAAATGGATTTTGATTACTTCTAAATACACTAGTAAAGGCTCCGAAGCTCACTCCCTCAGATTCTTTATCAATCATAGCATTCTTCCCTATTAGTTTCCTACTTCCATTTCGAGAACAAATAACTATATCACCTGCTCTTGTTATTAATTTATAAGGTATATCTGAATTTACATAAACATTATCGCCATAGTACAATCCACCTCCTTGAAGATTAGATGATCTTAAAACCAAGGTACCTTCATTTTCATCTACAATATTACTTGGACTATATGTTAAGCCTATAATTGCTTCACCTATATGCTTTAACTTCTTAACTTCCCAGTGTATAGGAATCTCACCCAACCACTCAACTCCACTATCTTTCATAGCTACTGAACTATCTAGTCCACGAGTTACTGCTGTTGAGATAACTGCTTGTCGTTTCTCTTTTAGTAGCTCTATTAGTTTTGTTTGCTTTTGGATAAGTGTGTCTATCTTTGCTGTGGCATTGTCTAGGTAGTTGGCTATGGTTTGTTGTTCTTGGAGTGGTGGCATTCGAAAATATTCATTGCCTATATCAGTAAAGTTAACAGTCTGTCTTACTCCTGCCCCTAGAGTTTTCATATGTGCTACATCAAACTGAAATAGTAACCATCGTAGATAGTTCTTGTTAATGTCAGACTTACCCTGAAGTACGATATAGCCAGTACTTACAACTACATTCAATTTAGATAGTGCTGTTCTTAGACTTTTTAAGTCAAAGTTTAAGTTTAATGGATTAATTAAGAACTCACCGTCTAGTACTTCTTGATAAGATGCTCTTGTTTCTTCTGGTATTTTATCATTATCCTTATAAACAACATTCCCAAAACTAATAGAACCACAATCTAGCCTATGATTAGTTGTTTTAGTTTTATGCATAAATGCTTGTTTAAATTTTATTGAAGTCCAATGCTCAGGAACTTTGCCTAGCCATTGAGTACCACTATCCCTATAACTAGGATACTTACTATATCTCACGAAGCATCTCCATAATCTCTGCATTAAGTGTCTCTAGCTCTGCATCTATCTCTTCTAATGCTCTTGGTGGTGTATACTCATAGAAGTGTCTATTAAATGGTATCTCATACCCTACAATACCTACTTCACCATCTTTAGCATCACACTTCTTCTCATCTATCCAAGCTAATGGTACATGTGGAGTTACCTCTCTTGCGAAGTACTCATAGATATCTTGTGATAGAGGTATGTTCTCATAGTCTCTTAGGTCTGCATTAGCTTCTAAGTTACCTTTACTATCTTTACATAGTTCAGCCTCATCATCATGTACTGACATATGCTTCTGTATTAACTTGAACTGGCTAGCTGTTAGCTTTGATGTAAGGTTATCATCTAGCTGTATCTTAAACTCTGTACGACTCATAATCTTATCATTTAGTATGTTGCCAAGTACTGTAAGTATTGTAGAACCAAGGTCTTCTAATTTGATGAAAGCTTTGTCATTTTGTAATGCTTCTAGCTTGTCTTCATCATGTGGATAGTAACTTAACTGTAAAGGTCTTTCTACTGTAATTCTTCTATATCCAAACTCTGCAGTATCAAATATCTTAGATATACTTGTTGGTTCATTTTCTCCATATAGTCTTACTAGCTGAGTAATTTGGTCTTCGTCTAGATACTTACGCTTAGAACCAAGAGACTTACGCATAGGATTACCCATAGTAGAAGCATTGATAAGTTGTACTTGACCTTGTCTATGGTCTGGCTTGTTATTTGATAGTATCCAGATGTATGTAGCGATACCAGTATTGAAGAACATATCGTTTGGCATAGCTACTATAGTTTCTAGTAAATCATTCTCTAAGACGTATCTTCTTATCTCACTTTCACCTGAACCTGCTCCACCTGTAAATAGTGGTGAACCATTAAGGATAATACCTATTCTAGAACCACCCTCATCAGTAGGTCTCATCTTGCTTACAAGGTGCATTAAGAATAAAAGTGAACCATCTGATACTCTTGGTAGCCCTGCTCCGAATCGACCGTTAAACCCTTGCTCTGCATACTCTGTTTTAATAATAGATTCTACTTTCTTCCACTCCACTCCAAAAGGTGGATTAGATAGCATATAGTCAAATTTATTGTCTCCTAGTTGGTCGTTAGATAGAGTATTCCCATGCTTGATATTATCTACTGTTTGACCCTTAATCATCATATCTGCTTTACAGATAGCATACGACTCAGGATTTAGCTCTTGACCAAATGTAACTAGCTCTGCATCTTGGTTCAATTCATATACATACTCTGTACCACTTGAAAGGAACCCACCTGTTCCTGCTGTTGGATCGTATAGACTTCTTACTATACCTTTCTTTGTTAGTACTTCATCATCTGTAGAGAATAGTAGTGATGTAGTAAGTCTTACTATATCTCTAGGTGTAAAGTGTTCCCCTGCTGTTTCGTTTGATGCTTCTGCAAACTTACGGATAAGTTCTTCAAACATTAGACCCATCTCGTGGTTAGACACTTCGTTGGGATGTAGGTTGATAGTGGCAAACTTCTCTGTTATCATATATAGTAGGTCGGCTTCATCTAGCTTGTCTATTTGTGTAGTGAACTCATACTTCTCGAATATCTCTCTTGCATTTGGGCTAAAGTCATTGATATAGCTGTCTAGGTTTTCTCTGATATTATTGGCATCTGACATAAGCTTAGTTAGTGTGTATCGTGAAGTATTGTAGAAGCTATGTCCTGACTTACGAGTTAGGAACTGTTCCATTGGGATATCTAATTTCTTTCTATCTTCATTCTCTTTTAGTACATCATCTCTTGTTGGTTCTAGTACGCACTCTAGTCTTCTTAGTAGTGTGAATGGTAGGATAATCTTCCCATAATCTGATTGCTTATAGTCGCCTCTTAGTAGGTCTGCTGTTGACCAGATAAGTGCTGAAATTGATTGTTCTGACATATTAGATAATCCTTTTGGTTATATGATAGATATTTTAGCTAAGTTTTGCTTTGAGATTTTGATTTTTTTCTTCATTAAAAAATTCTATTTATTCTTCTGAAAATTCTGGTTTAATTAATTTAGTACTTTCTACAGTTTTAAATATTGTATTGTCAATATTAATTCTAACTAGTATTTTTAATTATTCTATATTATCTAAGAAATCAACTATCATTTGATTTATCCTATTATAATAACTTATTTATACTAGTAGTTTATCATATTACGATAATATTATTAAGCATCAAGAAATTTTATATAACAACCTCTTCAATCTCTCTTTATAATTCAAAATATAAAACTCTTTAGCCTCTTCACTTAAAAATGAGCTATTAACTAGTTCTTCAACTTTTATCTCACTATCAAAGGAGTAATTATGATTTATTTAATATGTATTAAAATAGTAATACTGGTAATTGAATTTATAAAGTTGTGGTATTAGCAACCACAACTACCACTACTTGATTTTAAACCACTTATCACTTCTCTATTGTCATAGGAGCCCCTCTTGTAAACCATATTTATACAGATAATATTACAAATCTTAAAATTCTTTCTAATTCTTTCCGATTCTTAAACTCTTTAACTAAACACCCACCCTACCATATTTCTAATAAATATAATAAAGGAATAAAGATGTCAATAGATACAACAAATAGTATTATAGTTTATAATAAATTTCCCTACCTAGTTTGGGGACGAGGATATAGAAAAGGTGCAACGGTTGATAATGTCGTTAATCCCACTAGGATAACTACTGATGTTGTAAAAGATATTAGTTTAAAAAAAGTGAAGCCATTTGAGATAATATTTGTAAAATATTTTTTACCAATACTAATGATATATTTTTTAGGAAATATTAGTGGTCACTACCATTCTCAATTAGGTTTTGGACTAGGGGGAATGATATATTTATTTGGTGTTTTCATTAAAGAGAGATATAGCTATCAAACAATGATCACTGTTATAAGTATAATTCCTATTAGTTATCTATTTTTTGGTTTTACTAGATTTGATTTATCAAGTAGTTATGGAGTAGGAATGATATTGAATTATATGATTCAATATATAATCATATTTTGGACCCTAGATAACATTTGGGCAGATGTAAGATTAATGACCTGGAAGAAATACTATAAAGTTGACAGTTTATTATTTAGATATATATTAATATATAAAAAAGTTAAAAATAAAAATATTCAAGATTACAGTCCATATAATTTAAAAATTGACACTTCAGAACAAAAGACTAAATTAAACAATATTAAAAAAAGTGGTCTTAAATATTTAATATTTATAGCATCTTTATTTATGCTGTTTGTTGGTGGTGTTAATATTACCCATAAGATTGTTTTTGATAATGAAGCCAAAAAGATAGCTGCTGCAAAAATGAAAAAAACCAGAGGTACTATTTCTAAAGTTTATTCTACTAATAAAATAAAGGCTCTTGATTCAGAGGCTCTTGAGTTAGAGATTGACAATGAGAAATGGGTACATCATAAAATATCAAGGGTAGAGAGATATTTTAAAATTACTATTGTAAAGAATACAAAATATAAAAAAGTGTTTATTGATATTGAGAATGATGGGATTATTTCTAGAGATAATAAGGTTTTAGTTTATAGTAAAAGTAAGAAGTTGTTTATAAATGCTTTTTATAGAGATGATAAATGGTACTTTTTTCAAGGTGACAATATCTATCTAGTGATAGTGGAATAAGGGGCAAATTATGAAAATACTTAGAATAATACTATTACAGATTTTATTGTATCTATGTCATTTGGTGAAGATACAGGTGCAAGTCAAGAGATAGAAAAGGAAAAGCAGCAAAAAGAGGCTGATGACCAAAAGACTAGAGATAAATATAAGAAAGCTGAAGTTAAGAAGATAATTTACTTTGAAGAAGATACTATTGCAAGCTGTAATGACATAAGTTCTTTTACTTGTCCTCCTCTTACAGCACAAAGAAAAAAAGAGGGATATTCTACAATAATACAATATATAAATCCAATTGCTGGTGAGCTAAAGTGTGGTGTATTTAATTTAGCAGATACTTTTTTTATAGATGATGGTACTAGTGGATTAAATGCTATTCATGAGCAAGTGTTTAAGAGAAAGGCTTGTGTTGATAAGTTTAATATTAAGCTGAATGCTCCTACTCAAGCTGATGGTGGTGATTATACTGAGTTGGAATCTCTTACAGGTGAGCTAAGAAGACGGCAACAAGATTTAAAAGAGATGCAAGTTAAATATGAGGTTGATTTTAAGCAAAGTGGTGGTGAGCAATATTTAGATATGGCTGATTGGCTGGATGCATTAGCTACTATAGATGGTGAGAAGATTGATTTAGAGACTACTTTGGCTCAATGGGAAGTGAAAACAACAGAAGGCTATACAATCGTTCCCAATGATATTTTAGTTGGTGATTATGAAAGCAATATGCATGATTTGATGAAAATGTATAACGGAGATATGAAATCAAGTGAAGTGAATGCTATTGTTGAAGATAGAATTCGTATGAATGAAGTTAATAAGGTTATTTCTAATAGTCAATATGTGATGTATTTGGATTTCTTTATAAATAGTAATGAGGCGTTTAATGAAGCACTACATTTAGTGATGATGTTGTTTGTTTCTTGGAATGTAGTAATGGGTTGGTTATTTAATGGAGTTACTAAATGGGCATCATCTGGTGATAGTGGTCAAGACCATTGGAATAAGGGTATTTTTGGGGTAATAGCTTTTGTTATACTGTATTCTGGTAGTTCAGAACAATATATGATAATGGATGAGAATGGGGATAAGATAAAAGAGATCTCCGTGAAGACTACAAAAGTTCAAAGCTTAGTTAGAACGGCTTATAGTGCCTCAAATGATATTAGTGATAAGATTGCCAAGATAGCTATTGGTTCTTATCTAAGAGGTCTTAGTGCTACAAGTGGTGTGGCTACTGTTGAGGCATTAAATAGTATTGCTTCAGAGAGAAAGGCATTAAAAGAAGAGAAAAAAATATTAAAAGAAGCTCATGATATGTGTATGAGCACTTATGATACAGCTAAATTAGTTACAAAGCTTAGAGATTATAGAAGTAGAAATTTGAGTTCTAATAGTGGTAGTGCAAGTGGAGAAGAGTGGCACCATATGTCTGAGGATATAGATGAGTTAAGTATTAATCCATTTCCTAAGTCGGAGAGGGAAGCTTTTGCTTGTATGATGGACAAGAACTATAAGTTAATTTCTAATCCTTATGCTTCTGCTAATGCTGATTCATTAGGTGGCTTTGTTAGTAATAATTTCTACAACACTAAAGAGAATGTTTGGTTTGAAGATGTTAAGAAGTTTGCTAGTGGAGATGGGGCTGTTGCGGAGCTATACTCAAAGGATATGATTTCTTTGAGTGGCTGTAACTACAATATGAATAAGATTATTACCAATACAAATAGGGTTGCTGATTTAGATTCTAAGATTGAAGCTATGAAAGATAAGGATAAACACGAAAAGACTTTGAAACATTTAAAGATTGTTAATGAGATGATGTGGAAAAATTATGGAGAGCTGGGTTATATATCTATCGCTTTTCTTCCAGCAACTAGTTTAATTATTGATGCTCAAAGTATGGACGGTGGAGCACTTGGAGATGCAAAGGCTAGAGAGCAAATAATGCAAGATGCTACTAATGGTGGTGGTGAGAGTTATGCTCAAGAGTTAGCTAAAGCAATGCCAATGATGGCTCTATTTGGTGGAAATGCAATTTCTGAAATGATTTATAATTTATTCAATTCTGGAACTGAAGTTATGAAATCATTCCTAAATAAAGCAATTGGTACTGGCTCATTAGGATTAGTAGATAAGACTATAGATTGGGTTCTAAATTCTAATCAAGATGGTGAAAAAAATCCAATTGTTATGTTGATTAGTTTATATACTACTCAATCTGTAATTAGTCATATGCTTAATGCTGCATTATTTATTACATTAATTGGACTATCAATAACGGCATTTACTGTATTGTCTTTACAGAAGCTATGGACTTTCTTTGCTACTATGTTTTTAGCTATTCATATTTTTTCAGATAAACAAACTGAAAAAATAAGTGCTAGTATTGGGAAGATGATGGCAACCGCATTTAAAAATGTATTGTTGGTTATTAGTATATTTTTAGCTATATATTCAATGTCTTTAATAGATAGTTTTGAGGCAATACTCGTGAATGGTTTCTTTTCTAATATGGATACTCTATATCATGCAAATAAAGATAGTATCATTAGTAGTTGGAATCCAATGAAGCTAATATATAATGCAATGTCACAAACTATATTTGAATATTCTTATTATGGTATGGCTCATTTAGGAATGCAAATCATTAAAATTTATTTAGTTATATATATTATTACTAAATTACCAGCATATTTTTATGATTTACTTGATGTTAATGTTAATGATGTTGGTGATGAAATTATGAATAAAATACAAGATTCAAATGAAAGGGAGAGTACAAAAGGGCTGTAAAAAGCCCTTTTGTTTTATATTACATAGTTAAAATTAATTTTTAATACATCTTATTTGACAACCATATGATTTATATTCATTCCTATCTAAATATTTAGTATCTCCATTCCATTGTAAATATTTAGCATTATAACCATCACTTGAGGAACTACTCCATAAATTTAACCAACTAGGAGCCATGTCATAATCTCCATTATATGCTCGTGGATTAGTAATACCTAACTTCAAAAAACTTGTAAATCCATCATTATCTAAATTGGGTCCCATATTTAAAAGTTCATTTCCTAACTCCTCAATTGTGGGAACTCTAAATCCTATGGGACAAATACTAGTTCCATCTATTTTAGACCAGGTACTCATTCTTATACTTCCATTAGTATCCATATTGAGCCAATCTTCACTATCTACAATAAATTTATTATTTGTATTATATAAATTATTAATGACAATATCTGTTGTATCTGAGTTTATAAGTTCATGACTATCGTTTCCTCTTCCCCACTGAAAAGCACTTCCTCCACATTCTGAATCTTGAACATCATTACAAACTCTAGTTGCTCCTAAGTTTCTATCCAACCAATCTTTATTTGTATATGGTGATGTTACTATATTATAAACATGACCATTCCAACTTTCAGCACTTGCAAATATTTCAGGAATATTTATTATAGTCACCATAAAAGATATACTACTATTAGCATCGCCATCACTAGCAGTAATTTTCAAGCTGCTCACTCCAAACATATTATTAATAGTTTTTAATTTAAAACTTAATAGTTGTTCTGTATATTCTGCTTGGGTAACATAATTACTAAATTCTGATACTTGAATCATCGAATCATTACTTGATGATATATCAACAGATAAATTATCTCCATCTGCATCACTAAGTTTAAATTGATAGGTGGACTCTCCACTATCTTCATTAATTGTAATACTTGCAAAAGATAGTTCAACTTTTGGGGCATTGTTTTTTTGAGATGTAGGTACACATCCAACTAATAATAGACTACTTATAAATAGTAGTAAATTCATACTTTGTTTTCTCATTTTTTATCCTTTATTTTTGAGGTAAGGGATAGTATTATCTTTTATATAATAAATTATTTGGAGATGAAAGCAAGATTTGTTATAATATATTTATTAGTAATAAAGTTAGCTATATCAAGGAGGTAGATTTTGAATATTGAGAAATTAGAACATAGTAAAAGACATAGCTATATAGGTATGCACTCTAATGATAATGTAACTTATGCAATGCAATACAAAAGAGCATTTGATTCACTTTATGACTCAAATGAACCAATTGATACAATTTCATTACCAATGATGTTTTTAATGAGACATTATCTTGAATTAATTTTAAAATACAATATTAAATTTTTTAGTGAATTTTCAGGTTCAGAGTTCATGTTAAGTAAAATTAACTCTGAACATAAATTAAAACCCCTCGCCGAAGCTTTTCAACAACATTGGGAAATTGTTGTTAAAAAGTATGATATAAAAATTAATGATACAGAATATATTAGTAATTTTAAAAGTCTTATTAAATTATTAGATAATATTGATAGGTATTCTATGAGCTTTAGATATTCACATAATAAAGATGATGATAAGCATTTCAAATGGGATGATACATTAGATATATACAGTATTAAAATATTACTTGATAAAGTTACCCCATTATTAGATTATTCATCAAGCGTATTTGATGAACAAGTAGGTCAATACTTAAAAATAGAAGCAGAAATACAAAGAGACATGGAAAGAGAGTTACTATCAGATATGTATAGCGTGGGCGGATATCAATAATAACTTATTAAAAAAAAGAAGGACTACAATTTAAATGAAAAAAGAAACTGCTAGTAATGCATATATTTTAACAGGTGATGAACCAATAAAAGCATCAACAACAAAAAGATTATTACTTTTTCATAATAAAGTATTATTTTCTAATATTAAAGATGAGGCAATTATTAACAATGAGGAAGTAATTGAAGAGTTTCCTAAAATGAAAGTATATTGGTATGCTCGGGGTCACTATCCAAGAATAGCAGAATATAAAGAAAAGTATTATAGACACTTAGAAGGAACTGAAACTGCATTTAATCGTAATCTACTGGAATCTGTAGAATCAAAAAATATCAAAACATTAGACCCAGGTATTCATTGGATGAGCCATAATGCATCTTTATCTAACTATGATTTGATTAAATCAGCTTCTATTGATGCATCAGCATTAAAACCTGATATAGCAATACCAAATACAATTACAAAAGGTGGAGAAATAGTACCAACAGGAATGAAATCAAAATATTCTGTTGAATATAAAGAATCAATTGTTCTTCCTGATATACATGATGATTGGAATACTATTTGTCAATTGAGAGTAGGTAGAGCATTAAAGTCAATTAGAATTGCACAAGCACTAAATGCATCACCTATTGCAATTGATGATATCAACTCTAACATTACTCTTGCTTTACTACAAAAAAATAATAAATTTGAATTTACAGATGATTCTTTAAAAGATTATTCTATTAATATGGGAATAATAGATAATGACAAACTTGAATCATATTTAATAGATGCTTCGTGGAAAGATATATTAAAACTTAGAAAAGAAATTCTTCCTTCTGTTGGAAAAACCAAACAATATTTAGATATACAAACTAAAAGAATATCAAATACTAAATACACAAGTGTAGAACAATACTTATCAGCATTAAGTAAATTAAAAGAAGATTTTGCAAATCTTCAAGAACAAGAAGCTGAAGCTTGGGAAACTTTACGAATTGGTTCTATATTAAAAATAGGAGGAACTGTAGGAGCGGTGGCACTCGGTACATTAGCAATACCATCACTTATAACTGTTCCAAATATCTTTATAGGATTAATATCTACTGGATTAGTTAGTGCTGGTACTCTAACTGATGAATTAAAACAATTAATACCAGCAAAAAGAAAACTTAGAGATAATCCATTATTTATTATTGAGAAACTCAATAATCTTCAATAATTGTAATACTTTAAAAAATATAATAAGCTAGTAATAATAAGCTATATAATACAATTCTAATATAATTTCCAGAATGATATCTATTAAGATATGTAAGATGTGTCTTTTCATTTTATTTCCTTTATATTTTAGTGATAAAATATTATTGGGGGTGGGTGATGAAATGAAGCTTAAAGTTTAGCTATTATTTCTCTAGAATAAACAGGAGTTTAAAAATGATGAAATATATTAATATATAATTTAATATTATTAGTAAATTATATATAGAGTTAAAATCAGTAGATGCAATATATTCAAAGATATATCATTTGCTAAAAAATTACTACTATTAAATTATAGAATAGTTTTTTGTGAAAAATGGGAAGTCATTCTAGACAGAAAACTTCCACTAGCAATTTCTGAAAATGAATTATGATATAAAATACAAATTAATTTATTATGAGGTTGGAAATAGGTTGGAATATAAAAATAGAATTTTATTTAATCTCTTGCTAGGGTAGTGTTTAAAGTGTTACTATAGCTTGTATTTGGAGGAGCCACTCGGAGTCGAACCGTATTTTATAAGATTATTCAAGATTAGTTATTATTAAATAAGATTGTTTAAATGCCTTATAATAAGGCTTCATAGGTACTAAATATTTAAATAGAATTATATAGAATAATCATCTTTTATTAAAATTGTATTAAAAATGTATTAAAAAATTTAATATATTTTAGATATACTACATTATTATCAAGATTACTTTTAAAATTTATAGGATTCTAAATATGGCATTAGTTAAAGCAAGTGAAAAATATCAAGGTATTTATAAAAATATTTATAAAAATGGGAATATAGCATATTATATTAATTATCGAAATGAAGATGGGAAACCAACTTTAAAGAAAGTTGGTTTAAAAACAAAACAAACTAACTTTACAGTTAAAGATGCATATGATAAATTAATAGAGGCAAAACATAAATTAGCTACAGGAGAGGAACTTCCTAAAGTTTTACAAAAGAAATCAAATAAAATTATATTTCAAGAACTATATGATGAATACATAGAATGGGCTAAAGTAAATAAAAAAACTTGGAAACATAATGATGAAGGTGTTTATAATAAACATCTTAGCTATTTATCAAAAAGAGATATCAAAACTTTAAAAAGTAAAGACTTTGAAGCATTAAAACAAAAAAAACTGAGTGAAGTAAGTCCTAAAATGACAGAACATATACTTTCAACTGCAAGAGTTATTTTTAATCATGCAATTAGAAATGAGATAGTTAAAAATTTTACAAATCCAATTGCTAGTGGTAAAGTTAAAATGCCTAAGTATGATAATACTAAAGTTGGTTTTTTAACTAAAAAACAAGCTTTAGAGCTACTAGAACGATTAAAAAAAGAAAATACAAGAACTTATCAACTGACATCCTTATTATTGTTTACAGGAGCTAGGTTCATTGAAATAGCAAGTTTAACTTGGAATGATATAAATTTTGATAGTAATATGATATATTTTAAACCAACAAAAGATGGTAATAGTAGATTTACTATAATGACAAAAAGAGTTAGGGAAGTAATAGAAACTTTAAAGGATGAAAATAATAGTACTACTTTAGTAATACCAAATACTCAAAGTAATCAATATGATAAAATGCCTAAATATTTTCAGAAATCTGTAGATAATATTGTAAAAGGGAATAAAAAAGCTACTAAAAATCGTATAACTACACACACATTACGACATACTCATGCTAGTTGGTTAGCTCAAGATGGTGTAGATATAATACATATCAAAGAGGCATTAGGACATAAAAGAATAGAAACTACAATGCGATATAGTCATTTAATTGATAATAAACGGCATCAAGCTACTGTAAAGATTGGATTTTAAGATTTATACATTAGTTTAACTACTAATTTAAGTATTAATTAGTAATAATTATTTTATGAATAATAACTTAGAAGAATTTACCAACTTTAATATATGCTACAGCGTTGCAAAAATATTAAACTTAGAATTAATGTATACATCTACAGTAAATACAAATTGGTATAAGTATAAATTAGATAATAAACAATATCATATTAAATATACATCAAATATTAACAATATAAGTTTCAGTTCATTTAATGAGTTGATTACATATGATCACTTAGTAATTATTTATCTAGATGTAAATAAATACAAATATATTATTACTTCTATAAAAAATCAAATTAAGTTATCATCAGATAGTAAAGGATATTTCAAGATGCAAAAGAATAGTTTTGTTTTTTATCCAAAAAATAAAATTACATTGGAATTATCTTTTGTTAATAAATCACAAACATATCAACTATCTATGTGTAAACTACAGTGTAGTAACACAATTGCCTTAACCATTGATAGGTATAATAGTATAATAGAAAGAAGTTATTTAAATAAATTAAAGTACTTTTTATTTGAAATACTTAATAAAAGTAAAATGATTGATACTATTGATACAAGCAACTATATTCCTGATGATATTATAAATAAAAAATACAAGGCTCTATATAATAATATGAAATTAATTAGAGAAAGGAATAAGCAAAGCAATATAATAAAAAAGAAGTTTAAAGACATAATAAAAAATGATAAAGTAAAATACATTGAATATTACATAGAAAATAAATTATCATTTAATAGTTTTTATGAATTTTGGAATCCAAAATCTGAACGCAACTGTAAGTATTGTGGTATAAATGAAAAACAAATTACTAGTAATAATTTAGAAATAAAAACAAAAAGATTTTATAGTCGCGGTAAAACAATGGAAATAGATAAAATCAATGCATTTGATGACTATACTAAAAATAATATAATCTTAGCTTGTTATTGGTGTAATAATGCAAAAACAGATGAATTCTCATTATGTGAATTTAAGAATATTGCAAAAGCAATTAATATAGTATGGAATAAACGATTAACAAATTGCATAATTAACTTTCCTAATGAAACTTATAAAGATTGTATTAACAAGGATAAAGAATGAATAAAGAGATTAAAAGGGCAGTAATTGTTATAGGAGAAGAAGCATCAGGAAAAACTAAAACAATTAACTTATTAAAAGAACAAATATTGGAAATCAATACTAATCAACAGATCTATACAACAATTGATAATGATGAATTATATATTTACTCTCAAACAATGCAAGAAAAAGGTGACCATGATACGAGCAGGCTAGAAAATAGATTAAATGTATACTATACATATAAATATGTTATTCTACCTTCTAGACCTTTACATGATAATGATACAGATTTATGTTTAATGGATATTATAAAAACTTTAGAAAAATACGAATATAATATATCATATGTAACAATTAATGGAGATGGACAAAGAAATTACGGTTATTATGTAAATAAAGCAGAAGATATTTTTGATTTAATAAATATAGAAACAGTAAACTAAATAAAGGTAGTTCTAAATTGTGGAAAATAAATAAAGAATTTTTGTAAATCTTTTTTAGTACATAATAGTTCACTTAATATTTCTTTAAAATCATTTCTAAATTCTGAGAATATTAAATATACAAGTTCATTATTATTAATTTTACATTGATTAATATGATTAACAAGACCAACATAACCGTTTCTATCTAATATATTTTGAGGTATATTCTGAATAAGTTCTAATTTTAAATCAAATCCTGAATAACCATCTTGATTAGTTCTTTCAATAGAATATTTTAATCCTTCAATTTGTGCTACGGTTATATCAAATAAAAATGGAATAAATGTATTTATATTTTCATATCTTATAGCTTCATTACTTTCACTTAGGATATCTTCAAGTAAACGCAAATCATTTTTAAATATTAAATCAATAAGTCTTTCTAACATAGGTCTTTTTAGTAAAAAGCTATTCATACGTTTTACTAGAATCTTACCTTGACAAATAGCTAATTTTTTATCTCTACTATTATAAATAATATTTTCCAGCTTATTTTCTGATAATCCAAATATATCTAATAGCCTCATCTGAAATGGCAAATACTTATCTATTTCAGATGTATTAATTGAACTATAAAAAATATAATATGTTTTAGGTAAAAAATCGAATTCTAAATAATTATCAATTTCTTCTTTATTCTTAAATAAACGATGTATTAACTTAATAAGATTATAATGTTTATCTTCATATTTATCATTAGAATTTTCATATTTAGTATGCCAATTATAATATGTTCTTTTACTAATATTTAATAATTTACAAATACTTTCAATCATATTTCGGTTATATTGATAATCTTTTTCATTCATTTTTAATCTTTTTAATAAATTTCTAAAGATGCAATATAGATATAAATATACTAGATTAATATCGTATATACGATTGTCAAGTATATTATATTAACCATATATTGCACTTTTTATTATAAATTATAAATAAATTAAGCTTAAATAGTGCAATAACTATTTGGTTTTTTATAAAAAGACAGATACTATTTCAATAACAAACAAGATTAATTAATATTATTCTTACTGTAACTTTTATAAATTAAAACATTATCAAGGAGATAATAATATGAATGAAAAACAACAAATGCACTTACAAAGAATAGAGATGCGATTTCCAAGTAGAACAAAATTGAATCAAGGTCAAATGCTTGAATGCATAAATAAATCTAGATCAACATTTAAAAGACTGATTGATTCAAATAAGTTACATTTATTACCTAAGTTTATAGTTATAAATGGTAAGAATGATTATAAAAGTTATGAGTTTGATATATTTGATATTGCAGAATTTTTATCAAATTAACAGTTCCAAGTTACAATATTATTAAGTATGACTTAATGAAAGATATGGGAGGAGTATGGAAGTAGATTAAAAGATATTATTGCTTCAAAATTCAAGTCATAAGTGCAATAGTTGAAATATTAGAATAAAAAGCTAGCTATCATATAATTAGTAAAATTCGACTAAAGAATGAGATATTATGATTATAATAAGTATAATGTTTTTCAATTAATAATACAAATTATTTAATTAAATAAAAATATTTTACTCGTAACTAATAATAGTTGGACGATCAATATCTAGTTGTTCCATAATTTACATTCCTTTTTTATATGAAGAGTATAACATAGAAAACTTAAATATAACTATACCTAAGTAGTTCTTTTAGCTTTTAAAGTTAAATCTTTCTTATTTATTCTAATCTTTTCTTCATGATTAATTTTATCATTGTGTTTTTTATCATAGTAAAAAACAATAATATAATTATTATATTCTACGTATAATATACGTTTTTTACCACCTTTCTTCTTTTCTAATGCTACACAGTGAATTCTAATTAAAGTACAGTTATCATTATCAATACTCATTTTTTTAGTTTTAATATCACTGTGTGCTTTAATTGTTAAATCAGTCCTAACGCTGGTTTTATCACTTCCTACTTTATAATCAGGATAATAAATTCCTCTAAACAAACTAGTTAATACATTGTATATATCATCATTTTCCAATGAATCAATCTGCTTTTTAAAAGTATCAGATAATATAATACGCTTTTTATTTCTTCCAAAGAACCAATGATATAGTGAAAAATGATTCATAAAATCTTGACTATTACAAATTGATGGAAAATAAGTCATAAGGTTAGTGCTATATGAAATAGTATTAGTAAAAAAGAAATTAGTTTCATTTATATTATGTATTATATCTATATCTGAAATAACCACATTATGACCATATGTTGCCACTAATTCAATAAATAGAGATATAATAGTACTAGATACTGATAAATCACATAAATCATATGAATTATTAAGATTGCCATGAAGAGTATAAATATTCTCACAATATTCAAATGGATTTATAAAATTTAAAGCAATATAAGAATTGTCTTCTTTAATAGTATTCAATAAATTTTCAATATTTGGTATACTATAATCAAAGTGCCCATGATATAAATATTTTATATTATTTTCTTTTGCTAAACTAAATTTATCTTGTAAATTAGCAATACGTATATATCTATCTTCCTTATTAGTAGATTTATTTTTACTTAAATAAAGACAAGGATTTAGTCCTAGAACTACTGACATTCTATACTGCCTTACTCTTTATTTTGTTTTTGCTTATTTAAAGCTTTTTCTCTTCTTAATAATACCAGTTCATTAGCAAAAGCCAAATATTTATCAAAAAACCCTTTTGGCCAATTTGTAATTTCTCCATAGTCATCAATTAGAATTTCCGTAAATAGAGTTTCTTTTTGCTTTTCTTTTTCTAAGAAGTAAACTTTAAAAAGTTTTTGAAGAGAGTTATCCTTTACTTTAGAAATTACTAATTGATTAATTATATGTTCACTATGTGTTTCAGCTATAATTTGTCTTTTATTTTTACAAATACATAATAAAAAATATGCAAGTTTATATTCAAGTTCTGGATGCAAATGTATTTCTGGTTGCTCAAGTAATAATATTTCATTTTCTTTTAGTAATAAGGCCTGTACAATTATTGGTAGCAATTGACTAAATCCAAATCCTGAATGCTTAATAGAGTGTCCATTAATTTTAACTTGTACTAAATTTTCTGCAATATGATCCATTTTTAGAGAAGACTCTTCATAAAAATATTTAAGCCAAAATTTTGTTGCTTCCAATAACTCCATTGAAGATATTTCTTCAGTTTCTAAATCTTTATAACATTCTATTTTTAATTTTTGTTTACGGTCAAGAACTTCAAAAGTATTTCCACCTTTACTATCAATTGGAGCTCCTCTATTCTCAAAAAAATAAAATTCGCTAGGTGAATTACGTAATGGGCCAATATACTTAATATTTAGTATAGAGTTTAAAAGAAATTTATACTTTCCAACACTTAAACTAATAAAACTAGTTTCATCAGTTTGATGAAACCATTGTGATAATGATTTATTTTCATCAAATTGCAATTTACATTGTATTGGTACAAAACCAATAAATTCAAAATCACCCTTACCTTTAAATATTTTAGGAAGTTCAACACCAGAGATTACTTTTCCATATAATAAACTTAGTCCTAAATCAGAATATATTTCATACGGATCATTTGGCTTATTCTTTTTAAGCTTTAATATGGTTTTTTTATCCTTATTTTTAGTTATAAGCTTATAATAGCTAGGAAATCCACCTTTAATATCTTTATTATATTTATAAGTAATATGTAATTTTATATAAAAACCATCATTAATATCAACTTTTATTTTAAATATTATTTGTTTACTCTTCTTATTATTTAAAACTTTAGTAGAAAAATTTGATAATATTGGCGATGATGTCAATCCTGTATTTCTATCATCACTATATGATGATAATTCAAGCATAGACTGAATAAATGTTGATTTACCTGCATTATTTACACCAGAAAGTATAGTTAAAGGCGACAGAGAAATTTTTTTAGTATTTAAGCTTTTAAAATTTTTAATTGAAAGTTCATGTATCATTTATAATATCCTATTGTAATATTATATTATAATAACTAAAGTATCATTAAATTGTTAGATAAAATTAGATTATATAGTAATATACCATTCTTTTAGTCTAGTATTATATCAATCACTGTTCCAAAATTGCGCCAAAAATAACCATATTTAACCATAATTTAGATTTTATGAAGTGTTAGAAAGCCTTTATTTAAGGTATTTATGGTTTTTTATATTTTCAAAAAAGTTTCCCTCTCTTGACACCATCTTTAGATATTATTTATAGGCTATACAGCCACTTTATAAAACTTTAATTTTTATGGTAAACCGTTAGTTCTTTATTATATATTAGCCTCTTTTTTGACTCAATTAAATAGACTTTTACAAATTAAATCTATGATTTTTTAACTGACCTTAACCAAGTTTTAAATAATCTAGGTTTATTATATCTATTATCATAATCAACATAGGTAGTACATTAATTGCTCCTATCTCATCATATGAAAAATAGAGTGAGTTTACACAGAGGAATTACAAAAGTAGAAAAGTTAACATTAGTAGATTCTTATTTAATGAATTTAGGTAAAAATTGGCTTAATGAATAAATTACGGGATAATAGTGATGGTAGAACTAAATATTCAGGTGATTGGCATACTCATCTAGGAAATATACCAACCCCTTATTTAATAGACTAAAAAACATTCTTTATAAATTATTATACAAGCAGATTTAATCAAAATATATTGCTTTATTTGATTTTACGTAAAAGTAAGGCTTAAGCAAAGCTCAAGTTTAAGTTATATATAATTTTCAAAAGGTACAGGTACTCCTTTAGTTATGTTTTTGATAGATATAACACAAAGCCCTCTTTTAACTTTAAAAGTAAAACAAATTTTCAATCAACTGTATCATTTCACTTATCATTACAAATAAGAGAGAACAAATGAACAATAAATATTTTCCAACAAAAAGTGACTGTATATGTACATTAAACAGTTTAAATCCAAATAATATTAAAGAATATTATAAAAAAGAGTTAACTACAAGTAATATTAAACCTAAACAGTTTTATATTGAGGTATCTAAATTACTTGGTTTTAAGTCTTGGGACAATTACCAGAAGTCATACCAAACTGAAATATTACCATTTATACAACAAAATGGTTTAGTTAACTATGCCCCTAATATACATGATGACTTAAATATAAATATATTGCAGTCAGAACATGGTATATTGCAGCCAGCACATGATATATCTTTTAACTATCAAAAACTTAGTGATAGGCTATTTTTATCAAATCAACCATATCCTCAAAGTATATTTACGGGATATGACTGCAGAACTGATTTTATTCATTATTATTATAAAACAGAAACTAATATATTTACTGGGGAATTTGTAATTCCTGATATCTCAAAAGAAAATTACAATCAATTATTACAGGATAATGACATGGATTTACTAATACCTGTAACTCCTGGTAGTTTTATGGTATTTTCAAATTTACTAGGTGATGCTTTTTTCAAATATGATGATAACTATAAGTATAATTATATTTTTGAAGAGTATCTAGATTATCAAGGTTTAAATGAGCATGAATCACACAATATTGATGCTACTAGATTCCATAATACAATTTTAGAACTAGAAAAAGGATGGATAGAAATTATACCTTTTAATGATAATCTTGTATTCTTAAAAGCTTCTAATGGTAACTATGATTTTATATTTAAAGGTATAAAGGATAATGCTTTTATATCACCATATTCAAATTTTATAAAACATGAAAATATTCCTACTTTACTTAATGAAGATTATGATTTTGAAAGATGGTTATATTATGGATTTAAAAAAGATATTAAAAATAAAAAAGATATTAAACCTTTATTATTATGGAAAGAGATGGATAATCATAAATCAGAAATAAATTTTTATAAATCTAATAAACAGAATAGCTATACTAGTCCATCCAAAATTTTAAAAGATTATTATCAACAGCAAAACAAATACTCATATGATAAAAAGATAACAACAGAACTAATAGATGGATTTCAAAGTATTAAGATAGATAATAAAATACTAAATGTATCAAACTTAATCACTATAAAAGAATTTAATGAATTTTATAAAGAGAAATATGGAAAGACAAGATCTGATACACTAGATGAGATATTTACAGTAAATGATTATGATGATGATAACTATCCTGTTAGTGTAACTTGGTATGATGCTATAGCTTATTGTAAGTATTTAGAAGTAAAATATAATATTCCTGCTAGACTGATAACAAGCTTAGAGTATAAAGACGTTAGTCCTAAAAGAGAAAGTCCACAAGAAGAGAAAGACTTTAAAACTTTAAATGAATATCTTGAGTATATACAATCTAAAGATTATCAAAAAAATCATAATCCATATAGTATAAATACAAAAGAGGAATTAATATTTTCTTATGATGGTAAAGAGTTTGATGGTGCACCTCCACGTATGAGTAATTTTAGCAATGTAATTATGAGATATAAAAAACAAATTGAATTTATTGAAAGTAATAATATAAAATTTCCAGAATTTTCTAGTTTCGTAGAGTGGACAAATGACTTTAGAAGTAACCATGCAAAAGTTATATCACTTAAATTTGCTAATTCATCACAAGAGAGTAAATTATTGGCATCTTCAAATAATAAATATAAATATCTAAAAGTAGGATTTAGAGTTTGTTACGAAATGGATAATAATAATGTTAAGTAAAGATAAAAAAATAGCATTATTTTTTGATAGTGACAATCTATGTGCTACTTATGTAGATCAAGTATATAAAACACTGGAGTCTTATGGTAAGGTTTATATTGCTAAATCATATATTGATTGGACTATTAATCAAGCAAAACCATGGAAAAAAGAAATCCAAAAATTTGGAATAGAACCAATACAGGTATTTCCTAATGTAAAAGAAAAAGGACAAAAAAAAGAAAAATTTAAAAATGCATCTGATATTAAAATGACAATTGATGTTTGTAATATTATAAATACATCAGAAGTTGATTTAATTGTACTTGTATCTAGTGATAGTGATTTTACTTCACTTGCTATTGATATTAAATCTAAATTAATAGATTGCATAATATTTGGTGAATATAAAGCACCACCTGCTCTTCGTAATGCATGTACTAAATTTATTAAATTACCAATAAAAATAAAAAGGAATATTCAAAGTATAAATATTAATAAAATAGAATTATTAAGAAATATAATTAAGGATATTAATAATACAAATAATTACATATTATATGCAGAAATTGGTAAAATATTAAAAGAAAAATATAGAAATGATTATTTAAAATATTTTGATAAAAAGAGATGGATAAAACTATTAAAAACTAATCCTCTTGTATTTAATATAAAAGTTGAAAATAGTACAGCAAAAGTTAGGCTTAATTAAGAAATATTTTTATAGGCTTGATAGTTTTTATAAAAATTAATATTATGCGTTATAAGGTAAACTAATAACGCAAATATCCAATATATAAACCATTGACCAATCATACCTATAAATCCATCTTCATAATAAAAATCAACTACTTGAAATACTACAAAGAATAATAGTGTTGATTGTATTGGTACATAATTAGTGTTTTGAATAAATTCTAATAACAACTTATCTTTTAGTTTTAATTTAAAGTATTGATATATTAACACCATTACAAGAGTTATAGCAATAATTATATATTCATTTAGTACTAAATTTACTATTTTATTTGTAGGAAGAAATATATAGTAAAATATTGAAATCATAAAAAATGATGCTATTAGTATAAGTTTTGTATTAATCATTTCATATTATATCATAGCTTCAAAGTATCGTTAGTAAAATCGTAATGGAATGTAGGTATCTTTTTTATAGGATTTATTTTAAGTAGAGAGAGTGAAACGAATGAAATACTTTTAGATAATATATTATATAAAACGGATGTTATTTTCTATCAAATTACGTTAGAAATTTGTCTGACAAATGGCAATCTCGCTTATCCCCTTTTTGGGGGGTATAATTTCACTTTTGAGCATTGTTAAAAATAGTGAGCTTTAGTAAAAATTTTCTTTATAAATTTTACAGTTTTTTTATAATAGAAAAAATATTTGTTATTTTTTTTGTTCTCTCAAGCTTTTATTTATTATTTTAACGTTATTATTTCATTAGAACATATACTTTTTCTAATCAATTTCTTGTAGTTTGATTAGAAATTTTATAAATATTTAGGGAGAAATTTTATGAAATGTGACTTGGACATATATCAACCTTTTGATATTCTACAGGAGAAAATCGGCACTTTGTTGGCGATTTGGTTTAGGTCGTTTGATTGTGAAATTAAAGATTTAAATAATCATTTCAGTAAATTAAATGTTGAAGATTTAGTGAAAATTCACCTTGATATAAAAGAAATGATTGACAATGATAAGCGAGAATTTTATGAAATTGTTGAAGATGATAAGCTGGAAACTTATATATTTTTCTTAGAAAATGATATAAAAGATATTCAAAAAGGTGAAAGGAGTTGGGATCGCACTTCTGAGCTTTTAAATATATATTGCATTAATTTTATGGATGATATTACAGATGATTATTGTTTTAGTGATTTTTTTAATATCTTAAGAGATGGTAATATTAGAGTTTGGAAGAAGTTTGTTAAATATATATTTTTAAATGAATTAGCTGGTGATAGTAAAGTAAAAGAGATAATTAGTAAAAATGGTGCTAATACTACTTCTTATATTTTATTTACTAATTATGTTAATCGTGAGTATGCAAAAATAGATGGTACTAGACATATTAGTATGGAAGATTTTTCTGCTTATATGAGTGTTAGATTTGATTTGAATAATAATACAGGGGGGTTCAGATGTATAGTGAAATAACTAAAGATAAAATTATTGATTTAATGGCTAAAGATAATAAGTCACCGTTAAGTATGGGTGCTGCCAGGCAACCTAAAATGGAGTTTTTAAGCAGCATAGTATCAAGTATTGAATTAATGCTTAATAACCTATATAGTATCAGTGAACAATTGATAATGATTAAAAAAACTACTCGTATTGCGGTTAGTGATACTACTTATTTAAAATTTTTAGATAAATATTTATATAGCGATTTAGATAGGTATCATAAAAACAGGTACTTTACTCGTAGATTAACTTTGATTATTGATGCTATTGATAGTTTTGACAATAAATACACTTTTATTGAATTGTTTGATAAGTTAGCATTTACTGGAAAGATTAGAGGGGAGCTTTATTTAAACCTTACTATAGACGATTTTACTTTTTTTATGGAAACTTATTATAATACTGGTATTGATCACTATATGGAAACAAAGAGATATTATCGCTTAAATCCTCCATCTAAAGTTGTATTAATTAAGCAAAAAGCTATAGTTATTGATGCAGATGAAGACGTTAAGGTAGAGACTAAAGAGAGCCATACAGATAAGCCAGTTGTTAATTTAAAAGAAAAAATCATTACTAAAACAGTAAAGGTTAATATTAATAAAACCAATGAAGATTGGGGACAATTCAATGAGGATTTAGCTGCTATTAATTTTAAAGAGAAATTTTTAGACAAAAATATTAATTATCAAAATATAAAAAGTGGTGAGATTACTGCAAATGAAACTACACCAGCTAATAAAGCAAAAATATTAATCAAATCAGGTACTTATAATTTAAACAATTTAACTCCACAAATTGAAGTAATAGAAGACAAGAGCAAAGCACCTACTGACCTAATTAACACAAATTGGGGATATGTTGATATTAATCAAAGCCAAAGTAAAATGGAAGAAGAATTTATATATATTTTCCATATAGATGTGCTGCATTACTGTGATCTAAAAACATTAAACCTAGAAGAAGGTGACCTAATAGCAACAGATGGTCAATATCATAAAGAACACAAGCATGGAATAGTTTTCTACAGATATTATGAAGGAAGAATATACTTCATACAGCACGAAGATGTTCTAACAAACTACACGCCAAATCTATCAAGAACTTTCACACAAAGGCTATCAATAGACCCATCAAAAACCCTATACAACACAAATCAAGTACATAAGAGATTGATGGCTGTTTAAAAAGCCCAAGAGTTTGGGGTTTTTGTGAGGTGTTACTTAGATGTTATAAAAGAGCTGCAAGAGAAATTCCCTAATCCAGATGAGGTAGAAAAAGAGAAAGATAAAAAAGAGTTTGCAAAACTATTTGGTGAATATTTACGAGTAGAAAGTATTTTACAAAACTATGATGAGTTTGCCCATACAATTGACTACTCTTTTTTCTAAAATATTATCTACAATATTATTAAGAAAAAGTTTTTGTATTTTATTACAATTTCATTAACATTCAATTTCCACTAAATACAATAAACAAATATTTTAGAGTTATTTATAATAAATCTAAAATACATTAATATTTAGATAAAATATAATATATTAAATAATTAAAAGGTCAAATATGACAGAAAAACAATTTTTAGATGATTTAGAAAAGAAACTATGGACATCAGCAAATAAACTTTTACCAGCTCTTGATGCTGCACTTTATAAGCATGTAATACTTGGTATGGTTTTTTTAAAGTACGTATCTGATAGTTTTAATACTAGAGCTTCTGAATTAAAAATTGCTTTTAATGACCCTGATAATGAATACTATTTAGGAGATGATGCAGAGCCTAACTTTATAGAAGAAGAGCTTGAAAATAGAGATTACTATACAGAGAAAAATATATTTTGGATACCTCAATCTTCAAGATGGGATTATTTAAAAGATAATGCAAGTTTAGCATTTGGTGCTAAACTTCCTGATGGTAGTGAGTTCAAAGGTGCTGGAAAACTTCTTGATGATGCTATGGATTTAATAGAGAAAGAGAATCCAAAGTTAAAAAGAATTTTAAATAAGAACTATGCACAACTACAAATAGAACAATCAAAACTATCAGAATTAATCAATCTTATATCTACTATTCCATTTACACATGATACTTTAAAATCAAAAGATATATTAGGTCATGTTTATGAATACTTTTTAGGTCAATTTGCAGCAGCTGAGGGTAAAAAAGGTGGTCAATTTTACACTCCTAAATCTATAGTAAATCTTATCATAGAAATGGTAGAGCCTTTTAGTGGTCGGATATATGACCCTGCTATGGGTAGTGGTGGATTCTTTATATCTAGTGAAAAGTTTATAGAAAGTCATAGTGGAAAGATAAAAGATATTTCTGTTTATGGTCAAGAATCAAATCATACAACTTGGAAACTTGCAGCTATGAATATGGCAATTAGAGGAATAGATTTTGATTTTGGGAAAGAGCCCGCAGGTACATTTACCAACGATCAACATCTAGATTTAAAAGCTGATTTTGTATTGGCAAATCCACCTTTTAATCAAGATGAATGGTGGGATGCAAGTTTAGAAAATGATGTAAGATGGAAAGATTTTGGAACACCACCAAAAGGAAATGGTAACTTTGCATGGATGATGCATATGATACACCATACAAGCCCTGATGGTGTAGTTGGATTAGTTCTTGCAAATGGTAGTTTGAGTTCTACAACTGGTGGAGAAGGTGATATAAGAGAAGCTATCGTAAAAGCAGATTTAGTTGAAGCTATTGTTGCTCTTCCATCACAACTATTTTCAAATACTCAGATACCTGCATCTATTTGGATACTAAATAAAAATAAAGCTCAAAAAGGTAAAACACTTTTTATAGATGCTAGAGAATACGGATATATGATAAGCAGAAATCAAAGAGCTTTTGATGATATAAAAGATATTAAAACTATAGCAGATACATTTCATAACTTTAGAACTAATATGAACTATGAAGATATACAAGGTCAGTTTTTTAGTGCTAGTATTAATGACATTGCAAAACATGAATATATCTTAACACCTGGTCGATATATTGGTGTGGCTGAAGAGAAAGATGATGGAGTTTCTTTTAAAGATAAAATGGAGAGTTTAACTATCACTTTAAAAGAGCAGTTTGAAGAATCTGATAAATTGGAAGAGCAGATAAAGAATAATCTTTTAGGTTTGGGTTATGAATTTTAAAGAGCTTGGTTATTTTGCAAAAGTTCAAGGGGGATATGCATATAAAAGTAAAGATTTTATAGGCACTGGTATTCCAATTATTAAAATAAAAAATGTTGGAAAGGGTAATCTTCTTTTTAATGAAACTTCCTATGTTGACAAATCATTTTTAGATGAAACAAAAAATTATACTATTAATGTTGGTGATGTATTAATTTCTATGACAGGTTCTAATATTAATCAACCAGCTTCTATGGTTGGAAGAGTTGCTAGAGTATCAAAAGATGATCCAATAGCATTAATTAATCAACGAGTTGGAAGACTTATTTTAAAAAATGAAAATATTATTGATTTAAGATTTTTATATTATTATTTATCACAATATGAAGTACAATATTATTTAGTTTTAAATGCTACAGGTAGTGCAAATCAAGTTAATATTAATGGAAAATTAATTGAATCAATTAAAATTCCAGATTTTACATTTGAAAAAACTGTTAAAATAGTAAATATCCTATCAACACTAGATGATAAAATAGAACTAAACCGTAAGATGAACCAAACATTAGAAGATATGGCACAGGCACTTTTTAAGTCTTGGTTTGTGGATTTTGATTTTCCAAATAATAATGGTGAAATGGAAGATAGTGAGTTGGGTATGATTCCTAAAGGGTGGAGAGTTGAACGATTTGGAAATACTATTGAAAAATATATTGACAATAGAGGTAAAACACCACCTACTGTAGAAGATGGTATTCCATTATTAGAAGTTAGAAATATGCCAGATGATATGCTAACGGCAAATCCAAATGTAGTAAAATTTGTAACAGAAGATACTTATAAAAGTTGGTTTCGTTCATATTTAAAAGAAAATGATATTTTGATTTCAACTGTAGGTACTATTGGTAAAACTTGTATAATTCCAAAAGATTCTAAAATTGCTATAGCTCAAAATGTATTAGGATTAAGATTTAAAAATGATATGCTGAAAAGTCAATTTATGTTTTATCAAATGAAATATAAAAGATTTTTGCATGCTATTGATGCAAGATTGGTTATTACAGTTCAAGCAAGTATTAAAAGAAAAGATTTAGATACTATAGATGTAATTATTCCTCCGATAAAGATTCAAGAATTTTTTGTAAAACAGATACAACCAATAATTGAAAAACAACAAAGTAGTGAAAATACTAGTTTAGAAAAAACAAGAGATACATTATTGCCAAAACTTTTAAGTGGTGAGATTGAGGTATAGGATGGAAAAGTTTTTACAATTAATACATTTGAAACCTCGTTCATTATTTGGAATAGCATTAATTGGATTATTTTTATTATTCAATCCATATAGTTTAATAGCTATCTTTGGTTTAGTGGATGCTGTAAATGAATATAGAAGTATTATTGGGATTATAACTTTAATATCAATTGTATTTTTTATAATACAATTATTTCCTTGGATAAATACAAAATATTCTATATCTCAATATAATAAACAAATTTTAAATAATATCGACAGTTTATCAAAAGATGAATCATATATGCTTTTACTTTGTATCAGAAGTAATTCAAAAAGTTTATCTTTGCCACTTTCTCACTCTACTGCAAATCTGCTAGCATCAAAAGGCATTATGAATAAAGCAAGTGGTACTGGCAATATGACTGCCTGGCCTTATACTGTATCTGATATAATTTGGAATAAAATAAAAAAGAATGAAAATATTTTACCTCATATTATTTCAAATAAAGAGTTGAAGCAATACGAAGGAAATATGTATGACCCACTATATAATTAAGGATAAATAATGTCAAGATGGATAAATAACTTTGAAAATCACCCCTTTCAAGCAACATGGGAAGATTTAAAAATAAAACTAAAAGAATCAGAAGTAGATGAAACTATAGCTACAAGTGTTGAAGAATTAGCAAGATTAAAAAAAGTTGTAGCTTTTATAGATAATGGACTAGAAGGATTTGACCCTGAGTTAGCATCTGATTTTAGTGACACAACACTAGCTAGATGGAATCAAAAAGCAACCGAATGTAAAAATGATATTAATAGTTATAATACAACTAAAGAAGTTATACATATTTCAAATGCAAATCAACACATTGATGTATTGCTTGGATTTTTACGACTACATATTCTTTATTCTCATAAATTTAAGAAATCTATACTAGCTTCCCTTCAAGCATATACAAATGAAGTTGATAAACATTTAAAAAAAGTTACTGATACAGAAGAAGAATATAAAAAAGCAAAAGAATTTAGGAATAAAATTGAAAAGTATTATAATTTATTACTTCATGGTAGTGATGATAGTGAATCTCTTAAATTACAAATAACTAAATTATTTGATAATATTGAAGATAAATATAATAATGTAAATAAATTTTATGAAAGTATGTTAATTGATAATGAAACTGTATCAATTAAAACAAAAACTTTAAAAGCACAAAATGAAATAATGGAGTATCATGATTTATTGCTAAGTAGTGATGAAAGTTCAATTAAATATAAATTAAATAATAATATTTCTAATATAGAAAAACAATGTAAAGATATTAATATTTTTTATGAGGATTCCGATTCAAAAAAAATACAAATCGAGGAAATAAAAAAAGAAATTGAGGATTATCACTATATATTATTTGAAAATAATGATGATACACAATCAATTAAAACAAAAATTGAAGATTTAGTTAATACTAGCGAAGAAAAATATAAAGAAATTAATGAATTTTATAATGAAACTTTAGCTGAGGGAGAAAATGAATCAACTAAAACTGTTGTTATTAATGCAAAAGAAAAAATTTTAAAAGATGCAGATGAAGCAGCTGAGAAATTACTTAATGTATCTGCTAAAATTGGAAAATTAGATGAGTTTTATGTTAAGATATTTGGTTCTGAAGATGATGAAGGTGTATTAACTGGTGGATTAAAAAAAGAGATTGAGCAACGAGTCATTGCACTAGACAAATTTAAAACTACTCAAGAAGAGAATTATACTAAAGAATTAGATGAAAGATTAAAAAGTATCAAATTATATGAAGAAGAACAAAAAATAATTCATGAAAAGTTACACGAAAAGATATTAAGCTATTTGCCAGATGCTACAAGTGCAGGATTATCAGAATCTTATAGAATAATGAAAGAATCATTTGAAAAACCAATTAGAATTTGGAATGGAGTATTTTTAGGTTCTATAGGAATTATGTTTATAATAACTCTTATTTCTACTATAGATATTGGTATTACAAAAGATAATGTAACAACTATGTTTGCATTTAAAGATGTAATTGGATGGAAAGAATCAATGAATGACTTATTGTCTAAATTACCATTATATGCTCCTATAATTTGGATTGCTCTATTTGCTAGTAAGAGAAGAAGTGAAAGTAGAAGGTTAGAACAAGAATATGCACATAAAGAAACATTAGCAAAATCTTATGTAGGGTATAAAAAACAAATTGAAGAACTAGATAAAGATGATGCTAAATTACTTGAAAAATTATTAGATAGTTCAATAGATACTGTATCTCATAATGCAAGTGAAAGTTTAGATAAGAATCATGGTGATTCTGTACCAACAGTAGAAATATTCGAAAAATTAATTGATAAACTTAATATTCCTAAAGTTACTCCATAATGATAAATGAAGACCAAGTAGAACAATTAGCAATAGATTGGTTTAAAGAATTAAAATATGATTATCTAAATGGATATGATATAAGCCCTGATAGTGATAATCCATTAAGAGATAATTATCAAGAAGTACTTTTAAAATCAAGACTTAAAACTGCACTTATCAAACTAAATCCAACTTTCCCAATAACTGCTATAGATGAAGCAATAGAAGTATTAAAAAAACCACAACACTCAAACCTAATACAAAATAACAAAGCCTTTCATCAAATGCTTTTAGAAGGTATTCCTGTAGATATAAAAGTTAAAGATGATACAAAAGGTGAGCGAGTAAAACTTATTGATTTTAATGATAGTAGTAAGAATGATTTCTTAATAGTAAATCAATACACAATAAAAGGTACAAAAGGAAATAGAAGACCTGACATCATTGTATTTATAAATGGTATTCCTATAAGTGTAATAGAACTTAAAAATCCAGCAGATGAAAATGCAGATATATTTAAAGCTTACAATCAAATCCAAACATACAAAGATGAGCTAGAAGACCTATTTATTTATAATGAAGCTTTAGTTATAAGTGATGGTATAAATGCACGAGTAGGCTCTCTAACAGCTACAGATGAACGATATATGTATTGGCGAACTATTAAAGATGAAGCTGATAAACCACTTCTTGAATATGAACTTGAACTTATGATAAGAGGGTTTTTTGATAAAGATATGCTTTTAGATTATATTGCTAACTTTGTATTATTTGAAGATGATGGTAAAAAGATTATTAAAAAAATCGCAGGGTATCATCAATATCATGCAGTAAAAGAAGCAGTAAATTCTGTAATACAAGCATCTACACAAGGTACTAGAAAAGGTGGTGTCGTATGGCATACACAAGGAAGTGGTAAGTCTATATCAATGGCTTGTTTTGCAGGTAAATTAATTAAACAACCTGAGATGAAAAATCCAACTTTATTAATCGTAACAGATAGAAATGATTTAGATGGTCAGTTATTTGGTACTTTTACTAGTGCTAAAATGATGCTAGGTCAAAAGCCTGTACAGATGGATGATATAGATGAGTTAAGAGATACTTTAACTAGCAATCAATCAGGTGGTATTATATTTACTACTATTCAAAAATTTGCTTTACGAAAAGGTGAAGATACATTTCCTATTTTATGTGATAGAGAAAATATAGTTGTAATTGCAGATGAAGCACATAGAAGTCAGTATGGATTTGATGCAGCTTTAAATAGTGAAACAGGAACTTTTAAATATGGATATGCTCAACATTTAAGAGATGCAGTACCAAATGCTACATTTATAGGATTTACTGGAACACCTATTGAGAGTGAAGATAAATCAACAGGTGCTGTATTTGGTGAATATATATCTATATACGATATTGAGGATGCTGTAAAAGATGGGGCTACTGTACCAATTTATTATGAAAGTAGATTGGCTAAACTTGATCTTGATGCTCAACTTTTAAAAGAGATTGATGATGAAGTTGGTGATTTGGTAGATGATGCTGAGTTAAGTGATAAAGAAAAATTTAAAGGTAAATGGAGTGCTTTGGAAAAGCTTGTTGGTTCTAAAAAAAGAATAGATCAAGTAGCTTGTGATTTAGTAGAGCATTTTACAAATAGAACGGCTAGTATAGATGGAAAAGGTATGATAGTAGCTATGAGTAGGCAAATAGCTGTTGAACTTTATGATTCTATTATATCTATCAAGCCTGAGTGGGATGATGAAGACCCAAGAAAAGGTACTATTAAAATAATCATGACAGGAAGTGCTAGTGATGATGCATCTATGCAAAAACATATTTATAATAAACAAACAAAAAAAGATATTGAGGCTAGATTTAAAGATAGTGATGATGAACTTAAACTTGTGATTGTAAGAGATATGTGGCTTACTGGTTTTGATGCTCCAAGTGTTCATACTATGTATGTAGATAAACCAATGAAATCACACAATCTTATGCAGGCAATTGCTAGAGTAAATAGAGTATTTAAAGATAAAAAAGGTGGTTTGGTTGTTGATTATATTGGTATAGGAAACGAACTGAAATCTGCTTTAAAAACTTATACTGGAGCTGGTGGAAAAGGTAAAGAAGTTGTAGATACTGCTGAAGCTTTAGCTGAAATGTTAAGAAGAATAGAGATAGTTCAAGATATGTATCATGGCTTTGATTATAGTAAATTTAAAACTCAAGCTCATAAACTTTTAGCACCAAGTGCAAATCATATCTTAGGTTTAAAAGATGGCAAAAAAAGATATGCAGATGAAGTATTAGCTTTGAGTAAAGCATTTAGTTTATGTGGAACTATGGATGAAGCAAGATTATATGTAGAAGAGATAGCATTTTTTCAAGCTGTAAAAGTTGTAATAGTAAAAGCATCTAAAAGTAATCCTAAGAAAGTTGATAAAAATTCAGCTATAAAACAAATACTTGATAATGCAGTAGTATCTGATGGTATTGAAGATATATTTGAATTAGCAGGACTTGAAAAACCTGATATAAGTATATTATCTGATGAATTTTTAGAAGATTTATCAAATATGAAATATAAAAATTTAGCAGTAGAACTACTAGAAAAACTTTTAAAAGATGCAATAAAAGCAAAAACTAAAAACAATATAGTAAAAGAGAAAAAATATAGTGATAGATTATTGGCAACACTTACAAAATATCACAATAGAGGAATTGAAACTGCAAAAGTTATTGAAGAGTTAATAGCTATGGCAAAAGATATTTCTAAAGAAAGTAAATCTGAACAAGAGCTAGGACTTAATTTTGATGAGTTAGCTTTTTATGATGCTTTAGCTGAAAATGAAAGTGCATTTGAAGATATGGGTGCTGATGTACTTAAACAAATAGCACAAGAACTTACGGAAAAATTACGAAATAGTGTAAGTGTAGATTGGCAAAAAAGAGAAAGTGTAAGAGCTAAGATGAGAAATATGATAAGAATTATTCTTAGAAGATTTAAGTATCCACCTGATAATCAAGCTAAAGCTATGGAACTTGTAATGGAGCAAGCTGAAGCTTTGAGTGATGAGTGGACTAAGTAAACTATAATAAAAGGCTGACTACTATGAAAACAATCGATAAGATATATGAAATATTTCAAAAAACAGATTTACACTATGATATTGATTGGCTATATGAGAATCAAAAGATAACTAATATAACTATACAAGATAATCTTGATGAAAGTTATGATAGCTGTCTTTATATGTTAAATATCTTTTGCTTACAAGAAATAAAAGAAATAGCTTATGCTATCTCAGAAGACTTTGAACATAATATTGAAGTTAGTGTTGGTGATTATATATTTATATTAGAAGAATTAGATATAAATATGAATATGTTTGGCATACTAGCAGGTAAAGAGTTTTTTACATCAGGATATTATGAGGAAGGTGATGAAGATGAAGTTAATATGCAAGTAATAACATATCTAATTACTGAAAACTACTATAAAATAATAAAAAGTTTAGAAAGTCATTATAAGAATAATCAACAATTACTAGAAAGTATTATTATAGACTTAGATATATATACAACATATCAAAATGCTTTAGAAGATATTGGAAGCTTAGAAGATTGTTTTGATTATCCTGAAATTATGAAACTATATGCTTGGGCTGATGGTGGATTTTGTATAAGTGGTGAATCATAATAACTCAATTAAAATATATACCCTAGATTTAGATTTAGAAGTGAAGCAGACAGAGTTTGGCTATCACAGTCAAACTCTATCATAATTTTATACCCTTAGAATGAGTTTATCGTTTACTTAATTATACTTTTATATACTGATACAATAAGCTTCGTTGTGGGTAATGCGATCCAATATATTTATCATATTTAAAAACTTAGATAAAGGTGCCTTGAGTTTGGTTGAGTATCTAGTATCATACACTACGCCATATATGCATATAATCCATCTGAGCAGTAAAATATATGAATTACCACCTCTTAGCTTCAATTGTTTCCAATCTTGCTACAACCGCTGTACGGTCTCTGTTTTATTTTTTCACTAAATGGCGTTGGTTTAGGATACATTTTAACTTAGAATATGCCCTAAAGATAGCTACTTCACCAGACGCAGAAAACGGAACACAGATGCCCTTACGCCTATCAATTTTTAACAATAGTATGGTTTTATATTAATATACTTGAATTGAAATGTATAATTAGTTATAATACACTTCTAAATAAGTACTTACTTATTATGTTTTGATAACTCTTGGGTCGCCAAACTTTAGAGAGTTATCATCTATATTACCTCCAATTTTAAACATTATTTTATTATCCTCAATAAAGTGGAAATTTTTATGTTCAACAATAAATTTAAATGATTACTTAGATTGTGCTTTTTGGTAGAACAACAACCTAAAAATATTTAGAGCTTGATAGCTATCAAGTGATAACTAAAAACTCAAGCTAACTGTTGCCTACCAAGCTCTAAATATTTATAAAACTAGTTTATCTGTTAAAAATGGCAATGTAAATTAATCAAAAAGCTATAGTATTGATTAGCAATGATTAATCTTAATAAATATACATTAATAATTAGTAATCAAATAAAATAATACTACTTAAAAAATAAGTTAGTTCAAAAAATTAATATTTACTTTATAATTCAATGTTGTATATAAAATGTATTAAAAAGAGAAATTATATTTTTTAGTAAATTATGTATAGAGTATATAAATAAAGGGGTTGAGATTGTTTATAGATGGAGGAGCCACTCGGAGTCGAACCGAGGATCAAGGATTTGCAATCCAATGCATTAGCCACTTTGCTATGGCTCCGTCTAAATTAAGAGTGCAATTTTATCTATATAATTATTAATACTTGAT
>Ga0164318_10000076_pt1 | contig 52244 bp, 50 predicted proteins | sample GuaBasSedimGuay9_FD_113734 | JGI IMG/M metagenome (GOLD analysis project Ga0164318, IMG submission 113734) | Subseafloor sediment microbial communities from Guaymas Basin, Gulf of California, Mexico - Guay9, Core 4571-4, 0-3 cm | ecosystem: Environmental > Aquatic > Marine > Hydrothermal vents... | reverse complement strand
TACAATTCCAAAGCCAGAAAAATGATCCTGGACGAACAGGACCCGCTGATCCTGGCGCTGCTGATAGAGGAATTGACCGGACTCCAGAAAGAATACATGGAAGACGCGGGCGAAGACGCCGAATTGAAACGGAACAGACGTATGGAAGCGATCGAAGAACTGGCGGACCTGCTGCAGAGTCATGGGGACAACGACGTCCTGCGGAAAAATATCATGCCCCATATGGATAACCTTCTACGGGAATATGTCTCTTCCGAAAAAAAGGCACTGAAAGCCCTGTCCGGCAAAATGCATGAGCTCAGGGACACGGGCGGCTGGCACGCTGTCCTGGGCCTGAAGATATTTTCAGGGTATCTTGACGCCATGTTCGACAGACAGCGAAACAGGCAGGAGACCCCGGCCGGTTTTAACTTTGATTACATCCTGCGAGAACTGCCCAAAGGGCTGCAAAGCACGAAAGGCCCTGCCAGAGAGGCCGCGATAGAAGAGATCATGTCTATCCTGGAAAAAGACATAACGCGGGGTGCGGGCGCGGAAAAAGAATATCTCATCGACCAGCTTCTGAAAGAGATCTCAGAGGACAAAAGTTACCGCGACCTCTTCATGCGGATAGCGGGCACAAGGCTGGTAGACTCCCGGTGGACAGCCGGAATGGATAAATGGGCGCAGATATACCTCCGGGAAAAACTGGGGGAGATCCGGGGGATCAAAGATGACGATGAAAGAAGGAACGGGATCAGAGATCTCACGGAATGGCTGAACAGGATAACGAATAAGACGGTCTTGAACAGGGCAATGGCACAAATTAAAGACATCGGGTTCAAGGCCGAAGTACTCGGGCTGGCGGCAAACCTGGATAATGTCCCGATTTATAAAAGAATAGAATTTTTTGTTTTTGCCGTAAAGAACAGCGCGGACATGAAAACGCGGGATAACGCTATATCAAACCTCGATAACCTGATCAAAAACGAAAAGACCGTTCTGAGGGTCAATTCAGCCGATACCCTTTTGAGACTGTCTGATGAGATATTGGGCAAAAAGGATCTGACAGACAGAGAAGCGGTGCGGATATACAATCTCCTTGTCTCGCTGGAAGCCCGGAAAGTAAAAGGCAGACTGGCAAATGTTACCCGGAAGAGGCAGGAAACTCTTGAGGAGATCAAAAGATCAAGAGAAGACGCCCTTAAAGAAACGAAAAAAGCGAAATTCAAGTCGATGCTGGAGAAAGTTGACGCGAAAATAGAACTGGCAGGGGTATATGAGCAGGATGGAGAACTTGAGAAAGCCCAAAAGCAGCTTGAAGAGGCGAACACGATCCTGAACGATGAGATGAAAACAGTGATCAGGCTGCAGCGCGAGGAAAAATCTGATGAGTACGGAGGCACGCCTGAGGACGTTAACGGCGTTATCGGGAAGAACCATGATATCGTGAATACCCTGGAACGCGTTCTGAAAAAACAGGATAAGATAAACGCGGACTGGTATATCTCGCGGGCCAGGGGCGAAATACTCCTGGCGAGGTTTTACATGGCGCGGGGCGATCTGGCCCTTGCTGAAAAGCACCTGAAGGGGGAAGGCGAACATGCCGGCGCGTTCGGTCATTTAGAGGAAGCCCAGAGAAGGGACCCGGCCGCCGGTAATTTAAGGACAGCATTCAATCTTGCGAGGCTTGAAATGTCACGCCTGCGGCTAATGGAAAAACTGGACGGTGAAGATTATGTCTTTCTGCTGGCCAGCCGCGAAGAACTGCACTCGGATAAGGACAAACTCGACAAAGAATTAAAAGAAATAAACGATAAGATCGAAAAACTCGACAAAGAAATAGATGAGCTGGAGCGAAAAACTGAGCCTTGTGTGCGGTTTCTGGAAAACCTTGAGTTTGCCCGGAGCAAAAATGACCGTGTGCTGGCGCTGAAATATGAAAAGGACCTGAAGGCGTATGAAAAGGATTTCGGGATAAGCGAAAAGGAAAAAGAGCTGGAAGCCGCGAAAAAGGAACAAGTCAGGCTGAAAGCCAAAGCGGAGGAGATCACTGAAAAACTGGATGCGCTTAAGGAAAAAATCGATGGGCTTGCCGTGAATTTCACAGAAGGCGGGCCGGCTGTGCCTGAAATGAAGGGCCTTATCTTCAGCGCCATTGATGTCACCTCGGGCGGTGACAAGGAAGATGAAGACGTTAAAAAAATACGCGGATTCCTGATAAGCATCACGGATGGCAACGTAAGAAGCATGCTGCTGGCGTCAATAAACAGGGTAAGGGAGGAAATAAGGGAAATACAGGATAAACTCGGCAGAACAGAGCGGCAGGAACAGGACGAATCGTTAACAAAACTGGAATTCGATATCGTATATAAGATATTGGGAAAGGAAGAAGCCGATCAAAGTATCAAGCGCGCGCAAAATAACCAGATCCCGGTCGCGGGAACCGTCCTTAACGCGGCGGAGTTCCTGGAATACCTCACAAAGAAACTGGAAGACGAGAAGGGCGGCCTTATAGAAATACTGCGGGAGATCACCCTGGAAGCCGATGATAATATGCTTAAGATCATTGCAAAAGAAAGGCTCTTAGACGTTATCTTTGAACTTGCCGGACTGAAAGATGACCCTGAACTTTTCAAAAATAAACACACGGAAGAAATAAAGGACATCCTTTACAAGAGGCTGAATGAAAAGCTGACAGAAGCGGATAAGGAGTACGAGGCAACGGATACCCTTCTGGACACGCTCGCTCCCTTTATCGGACAGACAGCACAGGCCCTGGAACAGGATAACAAAAAATGGCATGACATGAACACATTCAAAAGGCGGCTGATGCTGGCGCAGGGCGACGAGGACGCGACTTTGCGGATCAGCGCGCTGGAAGCCGATAAATACAACGCCGAGGGATTCACAGAGCTTGGCAGGAAGGAACTTGAAAGGGGAAACCTGTTTGACGCGCTGGACCATTTTGAAACGGCGCTTGTTATATCCGATGATCTTCCAGAAGCCAATCTTTACAAAGCAAGAGCGCTGGCCGGCCTCGGGAGGTTACACGACGCCGCGGAGTCTTTCAAAAAGGCGCTGGAAAAAGACCCGGAAAATGAAAAGGCCATGGAAGACCTCAAAGAGATCTATACGCGGCTGTATGATGACATGAACAGGGCGGATACGGACCTTAAATTATACGAGCTGTATATGAAAAAGGGCAGGGAGGACGAAGATAACAACCGTCTCCGGGAAGCAAAAGCAAATTATGAAAAGGCCGAATCCTGCGCGAGAGACGCGGCACTGGCCAGGCCGCGTTTTGCCGGGGCAAAAAGGGCTCAGGTCAGCGCCCTAATCAAACTGAAAAGGCATAAAGAAGCGAAAAAAATAATAAACGGCGTGATCGCGGATTCAATGCAATTCATGCTGCAGAGAAGTATCTGGTCCGAAAGGACAAGTCTTAAAAGACTCTGGTCCAGACGCAAGGCAAAAAAAGGCCTGGAACTATACGGCCCTGTGGTCATACAAGAAGACGCGGCAGGTTTTATTACCGATCTGGCCGGGATCTATATCGATCGGGGAGACGAAAACCCCGCGAAAATGGCAAAAAAGGTCATAGATGAATATAAAGACATTTTGAAAAAATCCTCCCTGGCCAACGCCCTGCTGGCACAGGCGCATGAAACCCTGGGCAACGGCATACGAGCGTGGTTCTATCTGGGGAAAGCGGCGAGGATCAGAGAAAAAGACACGGACACGCGGGAACGCATGATCGGCCAGTATGAAGATAGAGGAGGCTTCGGGAATATCTCGAAGGCAATAGAACTGGCCGAAGAAGCCGCGAGGTCCGACACCGGCAGAAAAAAATTCTGGGATGAAAAGATCGCGCGGCTGTATGTAGAAAGAAGCCGGCTGGCAAAGAACATATTAAGGGAAGATATGCGAAACCTGAGGGAAATAGGCCTGCATCGCGCGCGAAAACAGATAGACGACCTTAAAAAAGCCCTTGAACCGGCAGAAGGCCTTGAGGAAGAGAAAAAACGCGATATTATCCAGACCGTAAATGGAAGAGCAAAAGAAATAGACAAAAAGCTTCTCTCCATGCTGAAGACGATAGTGTTCGGAGAAAAGGCAAGGGCCAGAAAACGCGGAGACATGACCGCTCTCAGGTTCGAACTGCTGAAGATGAATGTCGAGAACGTCGAAATAAGTGAGGACAAAAATGTCGCTGGAATAAACGTGCTCATAGGCAAACTCAAAGATCTGAAGGACGATAAATACGCGTCTCAGGATATTCAGGAAGAACTACGGCTAGTATTAAGCCGCGTTTACAGGATAAAGGCGGACTGGATGGATACGCCGGATGAAAAACTGGAATATTACAAAAAAGCGGTCATGCTTGACGACCAGAACTACAAGGCCCATTACGGAATGGCGCAAATCTACTATGAGAAAGCCGAGGACGGCTTCGGGGTCTGGGGCCTGGCGGAAAGGCATCTTGAACAGGCGAATAAGGATAAGGACATGGAAGAATCCAGGCGTGAGGACATAACCGGGAAACTGATCACCGCATACAAGAGACTGGGAAAAATAAACACCCCTGAGGCCGAGACCCTGGCACGGGAACTGAGCATGATGGCAAGAAACAGAAGGCAGGCAAAGGCGTCCCAATCCAAAGCCGCAAAGGACTTAAATTCCATCTTCGACCTTGCTGAAAAAGCCCAAAAAACAGGGGCTCTGGCAGACGCCTTAAGCGGCAGAACAGAAAGATTAAAAGAAGCAGCAGACACAATACCGGCCGGCGATAAGGACACCGAACTGCTGCGCGCGAAGGAATTCCTGGGAGCGGATGAAAAGGAGGCGGAATACCTGGAAACGGACTTTGAAAATCTTCTGAAGGCGATACTGGATAAAATCGCCCGGCATCCGCTGCCCGAGCAGAAAAATCTGATAGACAGACTGGTCGAGAAGGTGAGCGTGAGGCCTGTTGACAAAAAGGCCGCCAGCCGTCTGGAAAAGCTGCTGCGGCTGACAAGGGAAAAGAACCTGCCCGGCCGCGATAACATCCTTCTTCGCCTTATACGCTTCTATATGCGGGAAAAAGAAACCGGAACGGCCAGGAACAAATTAAAAGAGCTCCTTGCCATTGAAGGCCTTTACCATAACACACGGATCACAGCCGCCCTGTTCTCCCACTCTATAAACAAAAAGGACAAAAGGTATGCCGATGCCGCGGATGACCTGCTTGAGGCGCTGGAAATCTACGGGACCGAGGCATGGGCAATGCACAGGGACGACCGGACAAAAGCGGATCTCGCGGAAAAAACCGGCGTATTCCTGCGGGCCCTGGAGAGAAACGAGATAAAAATAGACGAAACAGGAATAGACGCGGACAGCTTGCTGGCCGGCGTTACAGCCGCGCTGCCTTTGCTCGGCAACTTTGATTCCGCCTCTGCCGTCTTCGCGCTGGCGTCCCTGCATGCGGAGGACAGGGTAGAGGACATCGCGGGATTACTGAAAAACGACGATATCCCGAAAGAAGACAGAACGCGGATCATCGAAGGCCTGCTTGGGCGCTTAAAGACCGACGCGAGTATTATCGGACCCCGTATCAGTGAGAAAATATCGCCGGTGATCGAACAGTTCGTAAAAAAACACCCCTCAGCGCCGGGCTGGGCTGTTCTGGCGTGCCTCCACAGAATAGAAGGCAAATGGATCAGGGCCTTTATCGCTGCCAGAAGGGCCTTAAAGGGAGGCGAAAAGGTCGAGAAAAAAGATTCCTCATATTATTACAAGCGCGGCCTTGAGAACCTGGAAAAAGGCAGGCATAAAAAAGCCGCGAAAAACCTCGAAAAAGCGGTCAGCATGAATAACGCCGTCGCGGAGAAGGAAGAATTCAAAGAGAGCCTGTTCGAAGCCCGGCTTGGAACGGCGGAAAAAGAGAAATATAAGGGGAACAGGGAAGAAAAACTGAAATCGAAAATAGAGGCCTTGAACAAGGCTATGGGCTCCGCCTATGATGACACTGCTAAAGATACGGTGAGGAAAAAAACACTGGAGGCCCTTGAAGCGCTTCTGGAATTCTATGGAACAGAAAAAGCGCGGAAGACTTATAAAACACGGCGCGAACTTAACAGGGCAAAGATAACGGCGCTCTTAAATATGTTCCGGCTTTATCTGGAACTCCGGCAATTCGATAACGCTGAAGACTGCTGCGACAGCGTCCTGAACCTGGAATATGACAATTCCGAAGCCCTTGCAGGCCTGAAAGAAGTGGAACTGACCCGGGAGATCATGACAGCGGCCGGGGGCCGGCCCATTACTGAAGAGAACAGAGATGAGATATATTCAAAAGCATACGCGGCAATGGCAAAAAAGGCCGCGGATACCGCCGAAAAAAAGAAATACCTGGATAATGCCGTCCGGCTGGGATCTGAAGACGCTTCCGTTTATCTTGAACTGGCCGGAATACTGAGAAATGAGGGCGATTTTGAAGGGATAAAGGATGTCGTGGATAAAGCGCTGGACACGGCCGAAGATAGCGGGAGCGCGGCGGTTAAAAAAGATTTTGAAAGTAAAAACTTCCCGAATATCCTCAAAGAGCTCGACAGAATCGACGCGCTGATAGACGGCGTCCTGGACCATAATATCGCCGTTCTGGCCGCGAAAGGCATAAAAAGCGAAGAACGCAATGCCCTGCGCCAAAGACTGTCCAGCCAGACGCAGGAATCCGTCCGGCTCCGAACAGCTCTGAAAAAATTCTACAGGGAAAGTATCGGCGAAAAAGAAGAGATCACGGCCGATGAGACGGATAATATCCGAACCGCCGTAGAGGAAATCTTAAGGGCAACGGATCCGGACCTGAACGCGATAGCAGGGCTGGATCACGCGGTAACGAGAATAGTCAAAAGAGGGGAAGCGCTTTTATCCGAAAACAGGCTTGAAGACCTGCAGGGACTTCTTTACGCCTCAAGTCAAAGCGGTATTCTTGACGAACGCCTGCAATTGCTGGAAATAAAATACCATATCGCCGGGACAAGAACCGTATTCCTGAACAAAAAACCGGGCTGGCAGAAAAGCGTCTCCGAAAAGGAAACGGTCATCGAAGCGCAAATAGACATTATCAGCGACAGAGGGTTAGAGACCGAAGCGCTGCTCAACCTCGCGGGGTATTACGCGCTTAAGGCGCGCTATTTGAGGGGCGCTCAAAAAGACGCGGCAGACGCCAAAGTGAAAGCAATTTATGAAGAAGTGCTGAAGATCCTTCCGTTTTCTCTGGACGCGTTAAAGGGCCTGGCCGCGGTTAAAGGCGCTGAAGAAGCGGCAGCCCGATCTCTCCGGAGGATCCTGAACAATCCGGAACTTAAGGATAAAGACGAAAAATACAGATCAGAGCTGTTATCGCTCATGATCGGCGTATGGGAAAAAATCGGGGATAAAATACAACTGACCGGAGAGACCCTGAAAAATCTTGGCGCCGTATCTCCTGCGGCGGCTGTGCAGCTCATTGATCTTGCCTTCCGGCAGGAACGTTACGATCTGATCCCGGAAATACTGAAAAAAGAATACGAACGAGTGAGTGAATATATTGCTGTTATTGACGCTTTGAACAGGAATCTGGCTTCATTAAGGGTCAACAAACTGAAATTCGAGAGTTTAAGTTCCACTAACTTTCTTTACAACTTTATTGCCGGTCTGGATTCCCTGCCTGGCCGGCAATTCAAGGGCAGTGAAACGGAAAAAAGCGCGCTGCGAAACAGGATTTCGATAACACGCGCTTACCTTGAGATAGGACAGGGCCATTTTGATAAAGCGGGAGACGGCCTCAAATCCGCTGAAAAAGCCGACGCGTATGTTCGGCCTGACACCGGCCTTGCCCGGGTCAGGTTAAAGATCGCACGAGGCAGCAGGTTCCTCTTCCCGGGAACATGGTGGTTCGCCGTGCGCGGACTGTCCCCTGAGAATAAAAGGATCGCTGAGCTGGACCGGGCAGAGACCTTTAAGCAGGCGGCCGAAAAGAAAAAAGGCAAAAAGGGACCGGAAGAGCTTACCGTCAAACAAAAGATCGAACAGCTGCAAAAAGCGCTTGCCTATAACCCGAACGATCTGGACACGCACGGGAAACTCAAGGACATTTTTGATTCTATGGGTCAATTCAGACAGGGCCTGTTCGAGATAATGATAATAATGGAGATAATGCTGGAGAAAGGCGCTTACCAGCGCGCCATTGATTATTATAACCGGGAATTCGCGCAGAATAAGGAAAAATACCGGGAATACCCTTCAGAACTATCCGAATTGGATAAACTGAAGAATGAGGCTGAAACCCGCCGCAGAGCGGAGACCGCAAGAGCCGCTAAAAGGGCGGAGAAGGAGAAAAAGCCGGTTACCGCTAAAATCCCGGGTAAGGGCATAAAAGAAATCTCCGAAGAGGCGAAGAAAGAAGAAGGTATCGAAAGAACGATTGTAGAGGATGCCCTTGTAAAAGACATATGGGCAGGGACGGTCCTGACCACCCGCGCGCCGCCTCAAGTCATACTGGCGCGCCACCCGTCCAAAGACGGCAAAAAATTCTTCCGTTCGGATACCGGAAAAGAAGATATAGAGGCCTACTCGGAATACAGATACGACGGATCCGCCCGCAGACACACGCTCACTATCCATGTCAAGGAAGCCCATTATCAGGACGAACTGCGAACAAACTCCGGCAGTATCCTTAGCCAGGTCATAGCCCATGAAATAGCCGAACAGGTCCTTGGCCTGAACCATTCCGACGCCTGCGGCTTTGAAAAAAAATTCGCCTCAGAACAAGCCCGGCAGCACAACATGAGCGACAGGATAAAATTCTGTATAGACGAAGCCGCGGAGAGAAGCGATGAAGCGTATCTGAAGGAACTCCTCGAAGAATATCCGCGCCTCGGTCACCCAAAAGACCCTGAAGGCAGATTTTACGACTATGTCCTGGCAAAACTCTCCGAGATATACCGGACGCGGATACCGGAAAGACCCGCCAAAACCGCGGTCATAGCCATAGTCGCCGGAGAGGCCATGGCGGAAGAACTGAACAAACAGGATGAATATTCCGATATACTATTCCTGGCGGTAGAAGAAGGGGAGAAGGGTATGAAGGCCCTGGAAACCCTGAGAGGGCCGCCGGTGCGGTTCCTCGTCGACATGACCCCTGAAACCGCTGCCGCGAATATGCGCGGGATCATAACACAGGCCAGGCGGCAGTCTTTTGTGAACGCGCACCCGTATCTGGCCGGCCTGGACTGCGGGTCTGTCACGGAATTAAAGGTAGCGGATATCAAGACAGGGCTGCGCATTATCAGGGACTCTCTCCCCGAAGAAACGCGTCTGGACAATATGGTGGACGCGCTTATCAACGCGTACATCCCGGCCGCCTCAGCCGGGATATCCCCGCCTGCGGGAATAGTGACACGGGCAGATGAAGAGATGCTGGTCAGGGGAAGCGCCCAGGCGCTTAAGGATCTCAGGGACGCGCGGGATAGAGGCCGTGCGCTGGAAGAACCGGAGAAATATGAGGCAAATCTCGACAGCCTGCGCGCGGCCCTGGCGGATATTATGCGCGGGAGCGGGCCTGAAAAAGTTGACAAGATCCTATCGCGGCATGAATGGATAGCCATGGCCCAGGCCATGGAGGATGAGGTCAGCGGTCTTATAAAAACATTCAGGGGCAGGGATCTTATCCCGGGAAAAGAGGCCATAGTGATAGACAGCAGGGAAGAGTCCGGATTCAGGCTCGAGTATATGATACCCGCGCTTTTGAACCTTGCCAAAAGAGACCCGGACCTGCATATATGCGTGATCGACCCGAACGACCGTTTATCAGCGGTTATGCCCGCGGCAGAGATGCCGGACAACCTCTCGCAATTGACCAGGCTGGAAAAAGACACGCCCCTGACGGAACAGGTCAGGCAGCACATATTGGAGGTCCGAAAAAAAGACATAACCGATATACAGCTATCCTCCCTATCAATAGCCACGGGCGAATTTACGACAGACTGGATCATAAATCACGTGAGGCACACAGGCGCCGGCAGCGCGAACTTCGTCATAGCAGGCAAAGACACAATGGCCCCCGGTGAGGCGGAAATAAACCGCCTCATACCGGTTATAACCGCCATGAACCTCCTGAAACGGGCATCATCCGGCATCGAAGCGCCCAGCATAACCACAGTAGGATGCCCCGAAAAAATCCTGAAACAGATAGAAACCGGCCTGGCAAATATCCTCCACCTGCTGACCAGGATCACGAAACTGAACATCGCCGAAGAGATCCGGCAGCACATAAACGCCATAACCAAAACCGCCATCAGCTTATAACCAGACGCTTTATCTAACTACCGATAAATAAAACATTTATGACATAAATACGGGTATAGCGAAAGAAGGGGCCTCAACCCCATAATTAGGTTGTAAATATTTATATTAACAAGTGTTAGATAAAGCGTCTGGTATTCCGTCCTGAGATATGTTATATTTACCTGTATGCCGAAAATTATATGATGTGTGTTAAATGACAGGGGATTTATGTATCCGTATCTGTTTGAAGGAACGCCCTTTGTGATGATGACGTGGAACGTCTGTTTCATCATAGGGGCGATAACAGCCATAACACTGGGCATGATCAACAGGCCGGGAGACTTTCCACTCAGCAGGCCCGCGATCTTCTGCAGCGCCCTGCTCATCGTGTATGCGAGCCTTTTAGGTGGAAAACTTCTCAGTATGCTTCTGTACTGGCAGTCCCTGTCGCAGCAAGGATACACCCTGAGGCAGATGTTTGCCGTCTCAGGGTATGCTTCTTTGGGATCGCTGTCGTTTGAAATATTGGCCCTGGCAGCGTTTGTCAAAGTCAGGATCCGCAGGATAAGTTTCTTGAAAGTGGCGGATTACTATGCGCCATTTTTAATACTGGGCCAGGCCTTTATGAGAATAGGCTGCTTTTTCAACGGATGCTGCTACGGCATCCCCACGGATCTGCCGTGGGGATGCGTATTCCCGGACGTATCTTCAGCCCCCCGGCATCCCACGCAGTTATACAACTCCATAGCGCTTTTTTTGAATTTCTTTCTAATGCGCTACATTTACAAAAAAAATCCGCGACCGGGTATTACACTGTTCAGCAGTCTGTTCATGTTCGGAACCCTCAGGTTTTTCATTGAGTTTCTCCGGGTGGACAGCATCCCGGTCTTCGGCATCATCACCCTGGCTCAGGTCACTCTTTTAGGCATAGCCGGCATAAGCGTCCTGGCTGTGCTAACGATATTGATATTAAAAAAACGCTGAGAAAATGCGAAAAATTTTTTTTCTGTTCATACTTCTAAGCGGCTTGTTTTTGCTTCTGCCTGTCAGTGAGAGCGTCTGCGAAACGGAAAACCCCGGCGGGGCAGGAACCGCGCAGAGCACTAATCCACCAGTGGAACCCGCTATTAAAGGGACACCTGCCGAAAGACCCGCTGAAAGCTCAGGGTCCCGGGGATTGACCAGGGAAGAGATACTTTTGCGCCTTAACGGCATCCTCCGATCCCACATGGATGTTGTCCCTTTTATCCCCGGGTTAGCAGGCAAAAAGGAGGAGACGGGATTTTCCTATGAATATAAAGGCGTAGACCTGGAAGAACTGGATAAGGACTCTTTGTTATATATTTTAAGGGCGGCCAACCGGCGCCTTTCATGGAAAAGCTACCAGAGAATGCAGCGTCAGCTCAAAGATCTCCAGCAAATACAGGAGATGAACAGGATGCAGAGGATGCAGCGGCAGCTCAGGTTGCTCCGGAAACAATAACCCCGACAGCGGTATCTCCCTGCAATGAAACGAACAGTATCATTCCCCCGGTATGGGGAATACACCGGCCTCTTAGCTGAGACCCTGGAAAAGATCGGCGCAAACGTGCTGACGCCGCCTCCGGTGACAAAACGGACCATTGAACTCGGCACAAAATATTCGCCGGCTGACGTGTGCTATCCCTTCAAGGTCTCGCTGGGCACGATGATCGAAGCGATAGAGCAGGGGGCTGACACGATCGTCATGGTCAATTCGGCAGGGTGGTGCATCCTGCGGTGCTTCCCCGTGGTGCAGGAACGGATCATAAAAGACCTGGGGTACGCGTTCAGGATGATCGAGCTCAATATACGCAACCCGTTCAAACTCTGCAGCGGCTTCAAACAAATAACCCCCGGGGCTTCGACTTTAAGGATCGTAAGGGCCTTAGCGGAATTGTTCAGGAAGGCAAAAGCGCTGGACAACGCTGAAAGGGCCGTCAACAAAGACGCTGACATCAGAATAGGCATAGCCGGAGAGGTCCACGTCTGCAACGAGAACGCCATTAATATGGACATAGTCAGGAAACTGCAGGATATGGGGGCATACGTGGACCGATGGCTGTGCCTGTCCAACAACTTTATCCTCCTGGGAAAGGAATTTTTCCGGGTTAAGGACTTGCGCAGCCAGAGAAAGGCCGCCTGGAAATACTTTCCGGAGAGGACAGGGGGGCACGCCAATGAAAATCTGGTCAGAATACTCAAGTACGCGGAGGAAGGCTATGACGGCGTTGTAATGCTTAAACCCTATGCCTGCAATCCGGAGACCATCATCGAACCCGCGGTGGAAAAAATAAGCCGGGATTATAATATACCAGTACTTTCCCTGACCATTGACGAATCTACCCTGGAGACGCATTTCCAGACAAGGATAGAATCGTTCGTGGATATGCTCAGGATGCGGAAGGGGAAGGACTAGTTCCAGCCCGGGGCTGGAACATATGGAAAGGGGGTCTGTTGAGGGCGGTTTTAGGCATTGATATCGGCTCGGTATCCGTGAAAATGGCCGTGCTGGATGAAAATAAAAAACTTCGGGCGCATGTATATCTCGAAACTGCCGGAGCGCCCGTTGAGTCGACCCTGCAGGCTTTAGGGGAGATACGAAAACAGATCGATGAACAGGCATTACGGATCAGCGGGGTCGGGGTGACCGGAAGCGGAAGAAAACTCGCGGCGCTGCTTCTTGGAGCGGATATAGTCAAAAATGAGGTTACTGCTCAAACAATAGCGGCGCTGCATTACGATCCGGATGTTTCCTCCATAATCGAGATCGGGGGACAGGACTCCAAGGTGATCATCCTGGAAAACGGCATACCGGTCTGGCATAACCTGAACACGCTCTGCGCCGCCGGCACCGGATCGTTCCTCTCGTCCCAGGCGCTCAGGCTCAAGGTTCCCATAGAAAAGTTCGGGGAACACGCCTTGAGATCAAAAGTAAAGGTGAACATCGCCGCCAAATGCACGGTTTTTTCGGAAAGCGACATGATACACAAAGCCGCCTTAGGGTATAAAAAAGAAGATATCATCAACGGCCTGTGTGAGGCGCTGGTAAGGAATTTCGTCAATAATGTCACCCGGAACCGCTCTTTACGCAGCCCCACTGTATTTGCCGGAGGAGTGGCGGCGAACCAGGGTGTGGTAAAGGCCTTTGAACGGGAACTCGGCCATGCCGTTATAGTGCCGGAAGAACACAGGATCATGGGATGCATAGGAATGGCGCTGCTGACCCTGGAACAAAAAATAGATAACACTGGATTCAAGGGGTTTGACATTATCGGGCATGATGTCAGGCTCACATCGCATGTGTGCGAAGACTGCCCGAATCAATGCGAGATCACCGGAGTCCTTATCAACGATACCGCCGCGGGTTATCTCAACTCGAGGTGCGGAAAATACGGGTAAACCCACCCTTGACAAACAACTAAGTGTGGTGTAAATTCTATTTTAGAAAGTCCCTAAAAATAAGGATTTAATGAAATGGATTATAACGCGTTAAGTTCGGCATTACGAAAGAATAAACTATATCTTTTTACATTGAGGGATATTCAGAATTTGTTCCCCGGAGAAAAAGAAAAGACGATAAAAAACAATCTTAATAGATGGCTGTCCAAAGGTTATTTAATACGGCTAAGAAAGAATTTGTATGAATTTATTGAACAGGGGGCCGAGGCAAAAATACCTGATCTATATGTGGCCAACAGACTATACGAGCCGTCTTACGTTTCTTTAGAAACAGCGCTTTCTATTTACAGCATAATTCCGGGTATTGCCGCAGGAGTTACTTCCGTAACGACCCGGCCTACGCGCACGTTTAAAAACAGGTACGGCTCATTTTTTTACAGGACCTGTAAAAAAACGGCCTTTACGGGATACAGACTAATGTTATATAACGGTTTTAAAACGTATATTGCCGATAAAGAAAAGGCATTAGTCGATTTTTTGTATTACCGTCTGCGTTCAGGCTTTCCGTTGGATATTGAAGGGGAACGATTTAATAAAAAAATCCTGAAAGAAATAGACTGGGGAAATGCCCTTCATTATGCGGGGCTTTTCAATAAGAGGACGATTAAGGCACTAAAAAACTGTAAGGAGCACATAAAATGCTAAGTTTGGAATATCTTTTAGAGGAAGCAAAGAGCAACGGATTGCCTGTTCTCAAGAAAAGAGGCATCCTGCGGGAATATTTACAGGTTATAGTATTACATCAAATATACAAGCACAGTCTCGGAAAATCCCTGTTTTTTACGGGCGGAACAGCCATGAGATTTTTCTATAATATGCCTCGTTTTTCCGAAGATCTGGATTTTGATACACCGGGATTAAATTTTAAAAATTTCAGAGAAATCCTGGACAGCGTAAAAAAGGGACTGCTTAAAGAGGGTTTCTCAGCGGAAATTTCCGCTGAGAAACGAAATAATCTCTATACCGCTGAATTGCGTTTCAAAAACTTAACGGAACTGTACAAAATTACCGACAAAAGAGGCCTGGACATTATGATAAAAAACGAAGTCTATAAGCCGTCGTGGGGCCTGCAGCACGAATCCGGTGTTCTGAGCTTATATGGGTATAATTTTTCTTCGGTCCTGCTGAAGAAAGGGTGTTTGTTTTCGGAAAAACTCTGCGCTCTTTTGAACAGGAGGCGAGGACGCGATATTTATGACACACTTTTCATGTTAAAAAAGAAGTTTCCCATCAATGAGGATGTACTAGAGGCAAACAAAATAAAAGGCCCTCCGAGGGATATCATCTTGCGACATCTGAGGAGTTTATCGGAAAAAGAACTAAAGTTTTTGGCAAATCAGGTTAAGCCTTTTTTATTTAAGGAAGATGATGTTGAGTTAGTGTTGCATGCTGTTCGATACGCGGAACGATTTTTAAACGAATATAAAACGAACTAAAGAAAATTTTGGAGAATAATATAGATGTTAAGTAACGCCGAAAAAAGAGAAATGCTTGAAGATGCGAAAAGTACAGCCAGGAGAGAACATTTCCGGGCTTCAAGAAGCGTGCATCCTGAAAAGATGTCCTTAGATGACTACCTGGTGTTTTTGCAAGATATACAGAATATCTTTGGGCCATTTCCTGTGGCAAAAGCGAAAACACCTGTTAAATTCAACAAACTTTGACATGCCGGAGCCTCGAAGCATCCCATAAAGACAATACAAAGCAGGAGTAACTTTGCGACCCCAAAAGCGCCGATAATATATGTTATGTTAACTTGCGCAAGTAAGAACAGCCGGATACCAGTCACTGCTTTGATTACCCGCCGCAGGGTTCATATGGGGATATTTTCCAGACATTTCGGGTCGAAAACCACCTCAAAATACCCCTAAATCAGGCCAAAAATGACCCCCAGAGGCGACATTTTCGCGTTTTGGGCATAATCTCTACGTATTCCACATTTCGCATTCATTCAGCGCGAGCTGTGAAAATACCTTTAATCTCCTGTCCGGATCTTTGCTGTATTTTTCCAGAGTGGCCAGAACTCTCTTTGACTGCTGATGGGCCAGGATCATTAAAACAGCCTCTTTTGTCCTGCGCCGGACTTTTTCGCTGAAAAGAAGCCCGCTCATGGCTGTTATAATTCCTTCCGGAATATTTTGATAATCCGCCGGCAAAAGCGAATGTTTTTCTATGTATTTCGCGGCTGCCTGCATTTCGGGATCGGAACTGTCCACTACCCCTGTCATCTGAGCAGCCCTCCCCTTTTCCCAGGATTTTTCCAGAAATTGCCAAAATTCTCTTTCCGTCATGGTGTCCTCCCTTTTGTTTATCATAGCGTGTCAGCGCGATCACAACATGGATCGCTCCCCACCTATATATAGAGACACCAAAAACGAACATTTTCTTTCATTTTTTTTTTGAAAAGATCACGGAACGTGGTTAGATTTGGGGTTGGAGTCAGGATGTTTGGCTTGTTCCGTACAGAACATTAAATGGACCCGGAAGCTTGGTATCCGCCGAAGGCGGATTTTCGGCTCCATTTTTGAGTCCTAGGAACAAGCCAAACATCCTGCGTCTTCACTCAACTAAAGCAGGTCCGGGGTCACGAACCATGCCAGCTTCCATGTTTCCCGATATTCCAGGCAAACCACCCCTGAGTTCTTAAAAGAGATCAGATCAGGACTGTCTGAACCTGTCAAAAATAATGAAGCCAGTTTCCGCAAGAACGGCAAATGCCCCACGATCATCAGATCCGCGTTAAACCGTTCCACTTCCTCCAGGAACTTCTCAACCGGATCATTGGGGTTCAGATCGTCCCGCTGTGACATTTCTTTATGTCCAACAGCGCGGGAAATGATCTCGGCTGTTTCGACCGCGCGCGCTTTTTTGCTGTGCCAGACGCGATCCACTTTTATCTTCTTCTTTTTCAAAAACCGCGCTGTCTTCCGGGTCTCGTCCCTGCCATCCCTGCTCAAGGGTTTTCGCGGATCCTGCTCTTCCGGCAGCGCCACTCCATGCTGGACCAGATATATCTTCATGTTTATCCTTATCTCCCCTTCTGATATAACCCGATAAGCTCCGCCCGGTCGAGTATGCTCTCCCCCATTGCCTGTTCCAGTGTCTGTTTGGCAATGCCCTCTTCAAGTTCAAGTTTTTTATCAAGGGCGTAAATTTTGAAAAAATAACGATGGGTCCCTGACGGCGGGCACGGGCCGCCGTAATCCCTCCTGCCGAAATCATTGACCCCCTGCTTACCCGGAACAGTGTTTTCATCGATCCGGGCAGCAGCAGGCATATCATACACCACCCAGTGGGCCCAGGTCCTTCCCGGAGCGTCCGGGTCGTCGACTATCAGGGCCAGGCTTTCAGCCTCCTGAGGGACGTCCTCGATAATAAGCGCGGGATTGACATCCCTGCCGCCGCAGGTGAATTTTGCCGGAATAAACCCGTTATTCTCGAATTCAGGACTCGACAGTTTCATGTCCGTACCTCTTTTTCGCGGGTTAAAACGTGCCTTTCTTCCCGGTCAAAACGCGCAGGATCCGGTCACGCACCCTCCGGAATATTCGGCTCCGGTGATAAGCATATCGCCTCCAGAGGCGGAACGCCTTTTATCCCCGTAATCAAAAGACAACACCTGATCCTCTTTAGTGCCGTATCGATAGACGGTTATGCCTTTGCATTTTAACCTGTGCGCCGTCATGTATATGTTCCGGACATCTTCGACTGTCGCGTCCGGAGGCAGGTTAATCGTCTTGGAAACGGAATTATCAGTGTACCTTTGAAAAACCGCCTGGACCTGAAGGTGTTCCCCGGGCGTCACGTCGAACGCCGTGACGAACACGCGCCTGATGTCTTCCGGAACGCCCTTAACCCCGCCTAAAGATCCATGCCGGGCGACGTCCGCGAGGATCTCCTCGCTGTAAAATCCTCTTTCCCTCGCGGCTTTTTCAAATACGGGGTTGATCTCCAGAAGTTTCGCGCCTGACAGCACATTTCTCACGAAACTAACACCGAACAGCGGCTCTATCCCGCTGGAACAGCCCGCGATAATGCTTATCGTCCCCGTAGGCGCGATGGTATTGACCGTCGCGTTGCGTATCCTTAAATTCTTCTTCGCGTAAACGGACCTTTTAAAATTAGGGAAAACTCCCCTCTCCCCTGCCAGGGCGGCTGAAGCGTTAAGCGACTCTTTATGGATAAACCGCATGAGCCTTCCCGCAAGGTCTATGGATCTTTTCGAACCATAAGGGATCCCGAGTTTTATCAGCATATCCGCGAAACCCATCACCCCCAGCCCCACTTTCCTGTTGGCGGACGTGATCCTCTTTATCTGTTCAAGGGGGAATCTGTTTACCTCGATCACATTATCCAGGAACCGGATCCCCCGCTTTATATTCTGTTCGAGTTTCTGCCAGTCCAGGGAATTTTTTCTGACCATTCTTGCGAGATTTATAGAGGCCAGGTTACAGCTCTCATAGGGGAGCAACGGCAGTTCACCGCACGGATTGGTCGCCTTGATCCTTTCAACGCCGGGAGTGGGGTTTTTCCTGTTTATCTCATCCAGAAACACCAGGCCGGGATCCCCGGTGCGCCAGGCCGCGTTGACGAGCAGGTCAAAGACCGCCCTTGCCTTGACCCTTCTCGCTTTTTCCCCGGTTCTCGGATTTACCAGACCAAAGTCCCTGTTCTTTTTAACCGCGTCCATAAAGGCATCAGTTATACCCACCGACAGGTTGAAATTGGGAAATCTGCCCTGTTCTATCTTTGCCCCGATAAACTCTACTATATCCGGGTGGTCACAGCGGAGGATGCCGATGTTCGCGCCGCGCCTTCTCCCCCCCTGGACAATGACCCCCGTGGCCCGGTCAAATATACTCATGAATGAGACCGGACCCGACGCCTCCCCTTTCGTAGAGCTGACCATATCCCCCTTCGGCCTTAGATCGGAAAAGCTGAAGCCGGTACCCCCGCCGGTCTGGTGTATCGTAGCCATGTCCTTGAGCGCCCTGAAGATCCCCTCCATGGAATCCTCCACCGGGATGACAAAGCAGGCGGAAAGCTGGCCTAAAGAAGTGCCTGCGTTCATAAGGGTCGGAGAGTTCGGCATGAATTCCAGGCTCCGCATCATCTGATAGAAATCCTCTTCCCATTCCCTGACAGACTTTTTTGTCCTGAATTTCTTCTCCGCCCCGGCCACAGCAGAGGCCACCCTTCGAAAAAGCTCGCTCGGGGTCTCGACTATTCTCCTGTTGTCGTCCTTCAGCAGGTATCTCTTTTTCAACACCTCCATCGTGTTCACCGGCAGCTTCAGGTCATCCTTAAGATCCAGAGCTGACTTTACCCTGCGGATCTCCCTGCGGGTCTCCCTGTAGAGGATATAACTCTTGGCGATATGGCTGTATCCCTCGCTCATCAAAGCCATCTCCACAATATCCTGGACAGATTCAACCCCGGCCGTCCTGTTCCCGTATAACAATGCCAGTTTATCCGTAACCAGAGAAGCAACCGCCTGTGATACATCGCAGGCGACGGCTTTGTCCTGCAGGACCTCAAAAGCGGCTTTTTCGATCGCGCGTTCTATCTTTCTCTTATTGAACCTGACAATCGTGCCGTCCCTTTTTTTAACCTTTTTGGGTAATATCGACTTCCCCATGCTGACCTTCTACCTGACCGGGCTGAGCCGCGGGTTAGAGTTACCCTTCCGGCCCACCTTGGAGCAGGGTTTTCCGTTCACCTTTACGACATCCGCCGTAAAATCCACTTTCTCCCTGAATAAAGCCGAACCTACGCCCACGGCGTCAAAAGGGACCTTCATTCTTATAAATCTCCTGATCCTGTCCTCATTAAAGCCGCTGGAAACGATTATCTTCACATAGTCGAAACCGCGCTCATCAAGGGCCTTCCTCGCCGTAAAAACAAGCTCCGGGCAGACACCGTAGGAATCCTTGCCCCGGCCCCTGACAGACTTGTCCCTGACGTCTTCGGCCGTGTCAAAACGGACCCCCCACAGCCGCCTGCCAAGGGCTTCAGCCACCTTCAGGGAAGTCCCCACGCAGTCGTTGTCAAAATCCACGAGAACGATGCGCTGAATATTCTTCGGCATGTATTTGTCAAACGCCACAGCCGCTTTGACCGTATCGCCGTTATAAGCGGCTATAAGGCCGTGCGGGACCGTGCCCAGGCCCTTTTCCCCCCACCACAACCCCTGAGCGTCCGTCGAGACGCCCAGGGCCCCTGAAATAAAAGCCGCGTATCCGTCCGTGGTCTGGCTCCTGTAATGGTCGAACCTGGCGGAAAAAAACAGCACCTTCCTGCCCGCGGCAGCCCTGACAACCTTGCTCACGGCTGTTGCCACGGATGTGGGCCTCGCGATGACCCCGAGATAAACGGTCTCAAGATGGGCAAACGTGCTGTAATCCCCCTCTATCGTCATAACGGTCTCGCCCGCGGTTACCTCATCTCCGTCATACAGAGCCTTTATAACAAGCTTGCCCGGCCTGTCAGCGCACAGTTTGAGCACAGCGATAGCCTCGTCAAGGCCGCATACCACGGCGTCTTTTCTGCAGAATACCTGCATCAGGACCTTCGCGTGGTTCCTGTCCTTTTCCAGTATCTTTTTCGTGCGGACAAAATATTTATCGCTGTACCACCCGCTTCGTATCTTATCGGCGGGTATGTCAAAAACCGAAGGCTTGAGCCTTTTGCCGTATTCCCACTTTACCATAATACCCTTCCTGCGCCGTCATCACTTGACTTCAGCGCCATAAACATCCGCCATCCTTTTCAGCGCGAATTCATGGGCCTCGGCGTCAAAGTCCGCGACCCCCTGCTTATAGACCACAACCCTGTAATCCCTGTCCCGCAAACCGCCGACCGTATCCATGACACAGATGGAAGTGCACACACCCGAGACAAAAACAGTTTCCGGATCAAGCTCCTTCAGCGCTTTTTCAAGTTCCGTGCCGTAAAAGGCGCTGTAACGGGTCTTCTCTATGACAATATCCTGCTCTACCGGCTTCAACTCCTCAATGCTCTCCGCACCTCTGGTGCCCTTTACGCAGTGGGCGGGAAAAATACTGAATTCCCTGTCATCCGGCCGGTGTGAGTCGCATACATGGATGACCTTGCACCCGGAGCTCCTGCATTCGTCTATCTTCCGCGCGATGAACGGTATTATTCTTCTCGCGTTATCACCGCAATACAAAGCGCCCTCTTCGGTCATAAAATCCCTGAGCATATCTATAACCAGCAGCACACTCATCGTTCCCCCGGCCTCCCTTTGATCAAAAGATCCGCACTTTTTATTATAAATCTACCATACATACATGTCCACACGCGATATACAGTGTCGACGCGAAAAAAATGTCACGAGTCCCGATACTGTTCCCATATCCTGTCCAGGGCTTCCGCCGCGCCCATGCTTATCTTAACATCCACGAGAGAGGATATTTCGGTATCATCCGGATTTATTTCAACTGTAGGCCGTTGCAATGATCTGGCCTTTAGCATCGGCTCTTGAATATAGGGAAAAACACTTGTAGTGCCGACCGAGAAATAAATATCAAAACTTTTGTCCATCTCCTCGAATAAAACCTGTGTCTTATCGTACGGCAGCATTTCTCCGAAAAAAACGACCGCGGGCCGGACAATACGCCCGCATAAAGGGCACTTCGGCGGTATCTCCAGACGGCTGTAATCCTTGACCGTTGCGCGCCACGCGCACCCCGGGCAGAAGAGTTCATGCATGTCCCCGTGTATATCAATGACATTGCGCGATCCCGCGGCAGAATGAAACCCGTCAATATTCTGAGTGAGCACCCATACCCGCTCAAAATGCCTCTCCATCCCGGCTATCACTTCATGCGCACGGTTGAACGTGGCCCGGCGGCAGCCTTCCTCTATCCGCGCGAGATATTTCCAGGTCACTGACGGATTCGTGGCGAGCATCTCGCCGGCCAGCGCCGTCTCAATGGGGATCCCCTCATCCGTTGTCCTCCCATTATACAGGCCCCCGATGCCCCTATACGTAGGCAGGCCTGAGTCAGCGGAGATCCCGGCGCCTGTTATGAACAGTATGCTCCTGCATTGTTTTAACAGCCCGGCGACGTCCGCGATTTTACTGTTATCCGAAGGGCCTCTCTTCATGCTCTGTCATTTTATGTGCTGTTCAAGCCCGGAAATAAATTCTTCCTGTTGAGGGCTGAAGCCGATGGCGGGATGTTTCTCCTCTATAATCCTTCTGGCGTCAGATGCGCTCATTCCGCGTTTTACCAGGACAGCCGTGGCTATTAAAGGCGCCTTTCCGGAACCGTTCTGGCATTGGAGCCCGCCAAAAGGCGGGCGGAAAAAATCCGCTCGATTGATTTGTTAGAATTTTTTATATTTTTTATCGAATGTCGACCATTCCTATTGTCAAATAAAATTTTAAACTTTTTTCTTTTTCCTAAAGCCTAACAAACCTAAAAGACCTGTTCCTAAAAGTAACATTGATGAGGGTTCGGGAACGACACTTGCCGAAAAATTATCAAAATATGATTCTGTGGCCCGGTAATTCCATAGGCCTATTGTCCCGCCGGAAAGATGAGATGAGTCATATACATCAAACGACCCTATAATATTTAATGGGTTATCCCGCTCAAAAAGGCTGAATTGATAGTGGTCTCCTTCTGCGGCGAGCTTAACAGTCATCCATGTTTGCACGGAAGGAAATGTGCCATAATCCACAGCTAATTGTGTCCAAGTACCGTTTACATATTTGCCAAATCTGATTCTATGGTAAGCAGACCCGAAACACTGCGGATAAAGAGAAACATTGTAACGATTGGTTTCATTTATATTATTTCCATCTACACGGAAATCAAAGCCATTCCAATCTGAATGCATCCCATGTGTGTAGAAATTCACATCATATTGCAGAATAAAATCTTTAAAAGTGTCTTTTGTATAAAAATAGGGATTGCTTTGCCATGTGCTAGCTTTTAATACACCTGTTTCACTCCCAAAATCTCCTTCTCTAAAATTTCCGACATTATCCCAAATATTTGTATCAACAATCCCGTCATTAAAGTCGTCGAAAATTACACTGGCTTGCGCATGTCCGCCGGTAAATAACATGCTTACGAGTACCATCAAAAAAATTAATTGTTTCATCTTTTTTCCTCCTGGTTTGTTTTTTTGTGTTACCTCCATTTTTTTGAAAATATTAAAGAGTCTCTATCTTGTTAAAGGCGAAAGAAATTCTTCGTTGTTTTTATTCCATTAATCCTCTTACTGTGCTTGATCCGCATTCACCTCCTTTTCTTTTCAAATTATCCTCATTTTCATATCTTATTTATTTGATTTATATCTAACAATTAATAGACGAACTTCTTCTTAGTATTATTTTCTTCCAGTTCACTTACTTGAAGTATCATGCCTTTCAGGGATTCGCGGACATAAAATTTAATGATCACTGCTCGGGATTCGTATATATCATAAAATAACAAGAAATGCGAATTGCGGATAATGCTGGACTTTTGGCGAAATACGGCGGTTGTCCGTTATCATTGCTTTTCTTTAAAGTCTTCACTTCTCTTCTCATCCAGAACATGGGCTATCTGTCTTAATAAATGGGGGCTCTCATACGGTTTTGTTATGTACGCGCTCGCTCCCAGTTCCATGCCATAGTCTATCTCGACCTGCGCGCTTTTGCAGGTCAGCATAATGACCGGGATATCTTTTGTGTCATCATTGTTCTTGAGTTCAACAAGTACATCCCTGCCGTCAATATCGGGCATAGCGATGTCCAGCAGCACCACGTCCGGTTTTTCCTTTCTTATGATTTCCAGCCCGCTGCGGCCGTCATAGGCAAAACTTACCGTGAAATTTCTCGGCTCAAGAAAATCTTTTAACGCTTCCACGAGGTCTTTTTCATCGTCTATGACGGATATTTTAGCCTTTTTAACATCCCCGTTCATAAGCATGTTCTTTCCCCTTGTTTTCCCCGCCCTTTCACCTCCATGCCGGGGCCGGTCAAACCCGGCATGGGATAAAACCGCGGTTATTCTATTTTGTTTATCTGTTCAAGCTTTATCTTATTGAGGGTGTCCTTGAAGCTTTGCCACGTGTTGCCCAGGTCGCGGAAAAATAACCGGATGTCATGGATAATTTTCTTTATTTCCGCCCAATACGAGACAGCAAAAACCGCAAATGCCAGGATCACAACAATTAATATTATTCGTCGCACCCAGATGCTTTTTACTTTCTTATGGCAATATCTGCAGATTACCGCTTCGTCCTGTATTTCCTCGGCGCAATATGGGCATTTTTTCATTCAAACAGCCTCTTTTCCTGCCGGGGCTCCCCGTAGTTATCGGGGAGCCTCTCAAGGGCAGCTACCCCGTCTTTGATGGCGGCTTCAGCGACTGCCCGGGCTTCCCACATCCGGATCCTGGGGTCAAAGGGTGTGGGGATCAGATAATCCGGCCCGAATTCAAAATTCCTGCCATAGGCGCTCTTTACCATCTCAGGGATATCCCCTTCACGCGCCAGGGCCGCTAATGCCTCGGCTGCCGCGGACTTCATTCCCATCGTTATCCTGCTCGCACGGACATCAAGAGCCCCGCGGAATATAAAAGGAAAACCCAGGACATTATTGATCTGATTGGGATAATCCGACCGGCCGGTCGCCATGACATACCTGCGGCCTTTCATGCATTCAGCGACGGTCTCGGGCTGTATTTCCGGAACAGGATTGGCCATAGCGAAAATAGCCGGATACTCTGCCATGGAAAGCACCATTTCCGGCGTTACGCAATTCGCCGCTGATACTCCGATAAATAGGTCCGCACCGGCCATCGCATCCTCAAGGGACCGTTTAGACGATCGGACAGCATGTTTTTTTTTGTACTTATTAAGGTCTCCCCTCCCGGCATGGATCACGCCTTTTGAGTCGCATAAAACGCAGTCCCGCACGCCCTCTGTTTTGATCATCTCGGCTATACGCAGGCCCGCGGCCCCTGCCCCGTTTATGACCACAGAAAGGTCTTCCGCTTTTTTGCCGGAAAAAATACAGTAATTTTTAAGCGCTGCCAGCGTGATAACAGCGGTCCCCCACTGGTCGTCGTGAAATACCGGTATGTCCAATATCTCGTCCAGACGGGCTTCGATCTCAAAGCAGGCCGGCGCCGCGATATCTTCAAGGTTGATCCCCCCGTACATACCGGCGAGCTTTACAGTGACATCGATAAATTTGTCGACATCGGTATGCCCGCTCCGGTCAAGAACCCCTTCCAGGGGAACCGGCCAGGCGTCGACGCCGGCAAAGGACTTGAAAAGAACGGCCTTGCCCTCCATAACCGGGATAGACGCTTTAGCTCCGATGTTCCCCATGCCGAGCACAGCCGTACCGTCAGTTACAACAGCCACGAGATTACCCTTTGAGGTCAGGGAATAGACCAGACTTTCATCCTCCCTGATGGCTTCGCAGACTTCAGAAACTCCAGGGGTGTAGGCCATACTGAGGTCTTTCTGGTCCGTAAGCTTTTTCAAAAGCTCAAGGCCTATCTTTCCTCCGAGATGGTACTCAAAGATCTCTTCTTTTTTCATCGGAAACATGCGTTAAGTCTTTCGATCCCCTGTATGCGCAGTTTTGTCTCAGGGTGCTTTTTGAGATATGTTCACGGATAGGAACACAGGTAAAGGTATTGCCGGAAACCGTCATCTGAGGGCCGAACCGGTTCGCGTAGTCCCTGCAAAAATACGCCCCGTCATCCAGCCTCACCAGGTTCCGGCAGGGATCATCGAGCGCACCGCAGCACTCGCCGCACCTCTTACAGATCGACTCGAATTCCTCTTCTTTCTTGAGCCTATATTTTTCGTATCTCTCCGCATCCATGTGCCAGCGCTATACGTCTTTTTTTCGCATCAACTGACGCGTTAAATAACCGACCAGAACCACCACATAGAAGATAAGGACCACGAAAAGGATCGCCGCCAATACCGAAAGCAATACCGAGGTTATCCCCAGAAGCAACGGCCAGGTAACCAATACTATTCCGAATATTACCAGTGACAGTATAATCACGACCAGCCCTATAAAAAAATTCTTAAGCGTCTCTATCAGCTCTCCTCCGCGGGGTCATTAATCCGCCATCAGCGCCTGGGTCTCCTCCGCTGTCATATCCTTTTTCCTGAGGAAACATATCCCGATATCATAGGATTTGCCCGGTTCCCCTTCGGCTATCCTGACCACTCTGCCGAAAACGCCGCTTTTGTGTATTATAAGATCAGCTTCTATCTCGGCGCAGATATTCATCATCTTTTGATCCAGCTCTATCCATACGATACTGGACAACGCCGGGATGGAAGATTCCCTTGAGGTCCTGAAAAGCAACCCGCATGCGCTTATATTCCGGGAAAACACGTCGGATTTAGCGGTAAGTTTATCGCCGCTAAGCACCCTGAAGTTTAACGGCGTTTCGTAATCCATTCGAAGGAACTCGCGCTTTTCCTCGCCATCGGTATGCATTTTATTCCTCTCCTTTTTTTTCGTAAAACTGATCTACAAACCGGACTATTTCTTCCGGGTCATCGATCACCTTAAATATCTCCATATCACCTCTGTCAATTGCGTTTTCCTTCAGGCAGGTCTCCTCTATCCAGCGCAGCATCCCTTCCCAGTAACTTCTGCCTACAAGCACGACCGGGAACGGTTCGACCCTTCCGGTCTGGATAAGGGCTACCGCCTCAAAGAACTCGTCCATCGTTCCGAATCCGCCGGGAAACGCCAGAAAGGCCTTGCTGTACTTCGCGAACATAAGCTTACGCACAAAGAAATACCGGAACTCAAGAGGGATCGTGACGTATTTATTGACCTTCTGTTCAAGCGGGATCAGTATATTAAGCCCGATCGATTGCCCTCCCGCTTCTTTCGCGCCCTTGTTAGCGGCTTGCATGACCCCCTCTCCCGCGCCTGTAATAACGGCATACCCCTTCCGGGCAAAAAGTCCGGCTGTGCGCTCGGCCAGAGCGTAATATTCATGATCTCTCTTCAGGCGTGATGAACCGAAAATAGTTACTGCTTTTCCGACACCCCTGAGCGTCTCGAACCCGTCAACAAATTCACTCATTATCCTGAACACGCGCCACGGGTCTTCAAGGAGGAGGTTGTCCCTCTCGTTTTTTTCCTTCATTTCATATCCCCTTCCGGTAGGCAAACATGAATATTATAAGCGATTATGCGGGAATTTTACACTATTTTCGTAAATCCTTAAATAATTCATGCATTATTCTTCCAATCTTGAGGGGATAGCTTTCCTCCAGGTTTCGCTTAATGTCGTCAGGGGAAGGTCAATTGCTGTTGTTTGTCCGCATTGAATAGTTAGTTTCTCCCCGCCGACATTACCCAGAATGCTGTATGGGATTGCATGCTCTTTCGCGATATTTTCTAAAGCAGTCAGATTGTCTTTGCCGACAGAAACTATTATTCTGGAAGGCGCTTCTCCAAAAAGGACCGCATCCTTTCTTATATCGTTGTCTAATCTTATCGCAGCGCCTAACATCCGGTCTCCGGCAGAAATACAGGATTCAGACAGTGTCACAGCAAGACCGCCTTCAGAACAATCATGAGCGGAATTGACAATACCTGATTCGATCGCCGCGAGACACGCCTGCTGAACCGCTTTTTCCCTCTCCATATCTATCCGGGGATCACCTTTCTTCAGATTCTGGAAGAGATATAAATATTCACTGCCGGACAGATCAGCGGTATTTTCACCAAGAAGAACTATTATGTCGCCTTCATTCTTGAAATTCTGAGTGACACGCTTGTCCGCGTCTTTTATAACCCCTACCATCCCCACCATAGGTGTCGGATCCACTGCCCCATTCGGGTTCTCATTATAAAAGCTCACGTTGCCGCTGACAACAGGGGTGCCTAAGGCTTTGCACGCCTCTGAAAGGCCCTCTATACACTTTTTAAACTGCCAGTAATTTTCAGGTTTCATCGGATTGCCAAAATTCAGGCCATCTGTAATGGCAAGCGGCCTTCCACCGGCGCAGACTATATTTCTTGCTGTTTCTGCCACAGCCATCATAGCTCCGTTGTATGGATTCAAATAACAATACCTGCCGTTGCAATCTACGCTTACCGCCAGAGCCTTTTTAGTCCCTTTAATCTTGATAACAGCAGCGTCCGAACCCGCGCCGACCAGCACCTTATCTTTATCTATAAAAGTAAATTCTTTATAAGCTGATTCTTTGCTTGCAATAGTCGGAGAATCCAGCAGTTTCAATATTACCTCATTGAAATCATCCGGCTCCTTCAGGAGTGCATAGTCCAGATCCCGCGTATCTTTCAAATATGACGGCTCTTTTGCTTCTCTTTCATAGAGCGGCGCTTTTTTTGTGAGGGCGTCGGCCGGGATTTCACAGACCACAGTGCCGTTCTCTTTAACCCTCATCATCTTATCATCCGTAACGTTACCTATCTTTACCGCGTTTATATCCCATTTCTTCAATATGCCAAGCGCTTCTTCTTCGCTACTGTTCTTTAAAATAGCAAGCATCCTCTCCTGCGATTCAGACAGCAGGATTTCATAAGGCGTCATTGCCTTTTCTCTCTGGGGCACCAGAGATACATCTATCTCAATGCCGGTTCCGCTCCTTGTGGCTGTCTCACATGAAGAGCAGGTAAGCCCGGCTGCCCCCATATCCTGCATCCCGACAACAAGCCCTTTTTCTATTAACTCAAGGCACGCCTCTCTCAGGCGTTTCCCGAGTTCCGCATCACCAATAGCAACTGCATTTTCGATTGACGCAGACTCCTCGGTTATTTCCTTTGAAGCAAAACTTGCCCCGCCCACGCCGTCTCTGCCCGTATCCCCGCCTATATAATACACGGGATTTCCGACTCCGTACGCAGCGCCCCTTATTATGTTCTTAGTTTCCACAATTCCCACGACAAAAGCATTAACAAGGGGATTTCCGTCATAGCTCTCGTCGAAATAGGTATCACCGCCGACTGCGCTAATCTCCGCGGTATTGGCATAATGCGCCAGCCCCCTGATAACTTCCTTGAACAGGACTTTAACCCTCTCGTTATCCAGACTTCCGAATCTCAACGCGCCTAATCCGGCGACCGGTCTTGCTCCTATGGTAAATATATCCCGAAGGCATCCGCCTATGCCTGTAGCTGAAGCTTCAAATGGCTCAACAGCTGACGGATGATTGTGGGACTCTATTTTGAAGGCGACTCCTAACCCGTCTCCTATATCAACGATCCCGCTGTTTTCTTCCCCGGCACCAACCAGCACCTGTTTACCCTTTGTCGGGAATAAACTAAAAAGTTTCCTTGAATTTTTATAACTGCAATGTTCTGACCACATCGCTGAAAAAACACCAAGCTCCGTAAAATTAGGGTCTCTGCTAAGCAATTTCTTTATTTCATTAAACTCATCTTCCGTAAGTCCCATCTCTTTCGCCGTTTCAATATTGACCTTAATTGCCGTTGTCATCACATTCCTCCTTTTATCTTTATTCCGATTAAATCGTCCCGGGGCACAAACTACACCACCTCTATAGTCGACGGCGGTTTGCTGGTTATATTATAAGTAACGCTTACCACGCCCGGCACCTCCCTCGTCATCCTGTCCGCTAATTTGTCCAGGACATCATAAGGAAGCCTGGTGGGCGAACCGACTTTCGCGTCTTCACTCTCCCAGCACCTTATTTCTATCTGCAAGCCATAATCTCTTTTTCCTTCCCTTACGCCGGTAACCCGGTCCTGATGCAGGATCGCCAGATACTGGAACGCGCCTGTTTCACATAACTCCTCTTCAACGATTTTCGTGGCTTTTCTCACCGTATCGACTCTTTCCGGCGTTACTTCACCTATCACTCTCGCCGCTAAAGCAGGTCCTGGAAAAGGCGGTCTGTTATATATTTCTTCCTGTAGCCCCAGGGCTTTCCCGGTCTTCCTGATCCCGGTCTTCCTGAGCTGTATCAACGGTTCTATTACTTTATATCCGTAGACTTCCTCCGTATCGATTCCCAGCTGCACAAGGATGTTATGCTGTCTTTTAACACCAGCTACGGTCTCCTCAACATCAGTATAATTTGTGCCCTGAAGCAGGTACTTCGCTCCGCTTTCCTTTACCAGGCGGCCGAAGACTTCCTTGTAAAATGTACGGGTGATAGCTTCTCTTTTTTCTTCAGGATCCGTTAAACCTTTAAGAGAATTGAAAAACTGTTCCTTAGCATCGATTATTTCAACTGTTATGCCTAATTTCTCGAATTGTGACACGATCGTCTGCGGCTCATCCTGCCTCATTAAACCACTATCAATGAAATACGACTTGAGCCTTTGCCCCAAAGCTTTATGCCCCAGCATCGTGACAACCGAAGAATCCACTCCGCCTGAGAGTGCATTAATAGCCATACCGTCGCCGACAACAGAAGAAATATCATTTACCTGCTGCTCTATAAATCTCTCTGGTTCAAGGTCCACTAATTTTATTTCCATAATGTCCATTTCATTCTCCCCTTCTCTTTTTGTTTTAACCATGTCTGTCCCCCTTATTGAATTGGAATAAAAAAAAACGTTCTTCCCCAACCGGTTCGGAACGTCTTTGTCCTTCTTGATACAAGCATTGTATCGGTAATTGTATTATCTACTTTTTTTGAGGCATGTCAAGAAAAATTACACCGATAGCATCTACTCTATGCCTTAAAAAACGCCGGTGAACTCTTCCCATTTCTTCTCAAGATCCAAATTATCCATCCATTCGAGCACGTACGCGGTAAATTCTTCGCCGGTCGCTCCTGTATCCCGTCCCGTGACAATGATCCTTTTCTCGAACTGGCCGCATATTTCAAGCGCCATATCCAGCCGGCCGGCCTTTTCCGCAAAACCCGTATGACGCAGAAGCATGGCGACGGCCCGTATCATTGACGCCGGGTCCGCGTAAATGTCACGCCCTTCTGCCACCATCCTGGGGGCGCTTCCGTGAATAGCCTCGAACATGGCCCAGCGCCTGCCGATGTTCGCGCTGCCGGCCGTCCCGACACCGCCCTGCAGCTGAGCGGCTTCGTCGGTGAGAATATCACCGTACAGGTTGGGAAGCACAATTACCTGGAAATCCCCGCGTCTTGCCGGATCCAGCAGTTTCGCTGTCATGATGTCTATATACCATTCGTCCTGCTCTATCCCGAACTCTTTGTATTCTTCGGCTATTTCCTTCGCGATCCGGGAAAACCTGCCGTCGGTGGTCTTTACCACGTTCGCTTTGGTGACCGCGGTAACCCGTTTCAGGCCGTTGTTTTTCGCGTACTCGAACGCCATACGGATTATCCGTTCCGCGCCCTGCTGTGTTATGATCTTGAAATCCACGCTTAGATCATCATCCACATCGATCCCCCGCGAGCCAAGCACATAAGCGCCTTCGGTGTTTTCCCTGAAAAAACACCAGTTTATGCCCTCGGCGGGGATCTTTACCGGCCGGACATTGGCAAACAGGTCCAGTTCACGGCGCAGGGCCACATTGGCGCTCTCTAAATTCGGCCATTTACCGCCGGCCTGGGGTGTTGTAGTCGGCCCTTTTAAGATCACGTGGCACTGTTTGATCTCCCCAAGCACGTCATCCGGGACCGCTTTCCCGTGTTCGGCCCGGTTTTCTATGGTCAAACCGGCGATATCACGGAATTCTACGGCGCCGGCTGCCAGCTCCTTGCGCAGCATGTGCTCCAGGACGCGCCGCGCGTGTTTTGATATTATCCTGCCGATCCCGTCCCCCGGACAGATACCGATGATTACAGGCCGCAGGGACTTATAATCGACCCAGTTTTCCTCACTTTTCATCATCTCGATGCGCTCAAACTGCTCCGTGAGCAACTGAGCAAAATGTTCTTTAGCCTTTTCGATCGCTCCGTTTCTGCTCATAACGCGCGATTTCTCCTTTTTATGTCCCTTTTCTCCCGGGCGCCCGCCGTCCTATTTCTTCTTCTTGAGCTTTTCTATCTCTTCTTTCAGCTCCTTAATGCTCTTTTTCAAGGATATCATATCGACTTTAAGGTTTTTCACCTGGTTGGTCAGCGCGTAATATTCGAACCATTCAAGTCCCATATTTCCTTCTCCTGTCACCTGTCGTTCCGGACTCAAGCTATAAAAAGATTTTTACTTAAAAACTTCTGTTCACTCGTGAGATTAACGCCCAGCTTTCTCAAACCCGCTTCATCTCCCGGAGTCGGCATATGTGTCATATGCACTTCACACCCCTGGAGTTCTTTTAACTTTTCCATGGCCAGCTGCGCGGTAGGATTCGCGGCCGCGCTTATGCTGAGAGTGATCAACGCCTCTTCCAGATCAAGGCTTATGGTTTTGCTCCTCAGGACCTGTTCCTTGAGACTTGCTATCGACTTTATCGTTTCCGGCGACAATATGTGTATCTTATCGGGGATCTCCGCCAGTGTCTTTATGGCATTCAGAACAAGGCTTGAGGCCGCGTGCATAAGGAAAGAGTTTTTCCCGGTAACTATCGAACCGTTCTTCAGCTCAATGGCCGCGCCGCAAAATATCCCCTCATTGCCTTTTCCTTTTTGCCTGGCCTCTTCAGCGGCCTGTACCGCCGGGCCGACCACTTTCCTGCAGGCAGGTTTGACGTTCAGCTCTTCCATAAGAAGTTCGACCCTCTGCACCGTATCCCTGTCCACAAAACCCAGCGCATGCTCACAGGAGAACCTGAAATATCTTCTTATCACTTCCTGCCTTGACGCTTCTTTTACCGCTTCGTCGTCAACGATCCCGAACCCCGCCCTGTTCACTCCCATGTCAGTGGGGGACTTATATATCGATTCGGCCCCGGTTATCTTTTCCAGTATCCTTTTGACCACCGGGAACACCTCCATATCACGATTATAATTAACAGCCGTTTTGTCGTATGCCTCCAGGTGGAAAGAATCGATCATGTTAAAATCCTTGATATCCGCCGTGGCGGCTTCATAAGCCGTGTTCACGGGATGCTTGAGCGGGAGGTTCCAGATCGGAAAGGTCTCAAATTTGGCGTATCCGGATCTCACGCCTCTTTTATAGTCATGATACAACTGAGAAAGGCAGGTAGCAAGTTTTCCGCTGCCGGGGCCGGGGCCTGTTACTATGACAAGCGGATTGTCTGTTTCAATATAGTCGTTCGCGCCGTAACCCTCGTCACTTACGATCAGATCCACATCCGTGGGATACCCCTTTGTATAACGATGAGTGTATACTTTTATGCCCCGGCGCTCCAGCTTGTTCTTGAATATCCTGGCAGCCGGCTGATCCTCAAACCGCGTTATCACCACCGCTGATACTTCTATGTCCCAATCCCTTAGATCGTCGATCAGTTTGAGCGCGTCAACGTCATAGGTAATACCAAAATCCGCGCGGACTTTTCTCCTTTCGATATCCCCGGCGTATATGCACAGAAGGATATCCGCCTTATCCATAAGCTGCCGCAGGAGCAGCATCTTCACATTGGGGTCAAATCCAGGCAGGACTCTTGAGGCATGATAGTCAAAGATGATCTTGCCCCCGAACTCAAGGTACAGTTTGTTGTCGAACATCCTGACCCGCTCAAGTATAGCCGCGGTCTGTTCCTTTAAATACCGCTGGTTGTCAAATGCTGTTTTCTTTTCCATTCAGGTGATCTCCTTATGATAGTCCTGCAGGGACTTCGGCAAAACCTTCTTTGTCCGTATGGCCTGAATGCCTTCAACACTGGCTTCGGCAGCTGCCATCGAGGTGATATAAGGAATTTTCTGCTGTATCGCCATCAAGCGTATATAGCTGTCATCGTATTTGCTGCTGCGTCCGACAGGAGTATTTACGATCAGGTGGATGTCCTTGTTTTTGATCGCGTCAGCGAGATTCGGCCTGCCTTCATGCAGTTTTTTTATGAGATTGTTCTTGATCCCGTTTTCCTCCAGAAAACGGCTTGTCCCTTCTGTCGCGTAAAAGTTAAACCCCAGCTTTTGAAGCTGCTGCGCTATGGGAAGCAAAGTGGATTTATCCTTGTCCGTTACGGTCAGCAGCACATTCCCTTGCTCCGGGAGCTTTGCCCCGGCGGCCTCCTGCGCTTTATAAAAAGCGCACCCGAATGAATCGGCTATTCCCAGAACCTCTCCGGTCGCTCTCATCTCAGGACCAAGCAAAGGGTCCACTTCCGGAAACATGTTAAACGGGAACACCGCCTCTTTAACCCCCACATACGGAATTTTACGCTTTTTCAACTCGGGGAAATCCCTGATCTTCCTGCCCAGCATTATCATGGTCGCGATCCGGGCAAGAGGGATCCCTTTTATCTTTGAAACCAGGGGAACCGTCCGTGATGCGCGGGGGTTAGCCTCGAGGATATACACTTTATCGTCGCAAATCGCGTATTGAATATTCATCAAACCGATAACCTTCAACTCCTTCGCGATCGCGGCTGTGTATTTCTCTATCGTCTCCAGGTGTTCCTGCTTGATAGTTCTCGGAGGAATTGTGCACGCGGAATCGCCGGAGTGGACCCCGGCCGGCTCGATGTGTTCCATGATCGCCCCTACAAACGTCTCTTCCCCGTCGGAAACGGCATCCACTTCTGTCTCGACGGCTTTCTCAAGAAACCTGTCGATCAGCATGGGATGCTCGGGGCTGACCTGAATGGCCTCAAGGGCGTATTTTCGCAGCATGATCTCATCATATATTATTTCCATGCCCCGTCCGCCCAGCACATACGACGGGCGGACCATAAGAGGATATCCTATCTTTTCGGCGATCCTGACGGCTTCTTCCAGAGACCGGGCAATACCGCTCTCCGGCTGGGGGATCCCGAGTGAGATCATCTTCTTCCGGAAATGTTCCCTGTCTTCCGCGAGGTGTATGCTCGCCGGTGAGGTCCCCAGTATCCTGACCCCGCTATCGTTCAATTCCCGGGCTATGTTAAGCGGCGTCTGCCCGCCGAATTGAACTATAACCCCTTCGGGTTTCTCCTTTTCATAGATCGTGAGAACATCCTCCACGGTCAACGGTTCAAAATAAAGCTTATTTGAAGTATCATAATCCGTTGACACAGTTTCCGGATTACAGTTAACCATGATCGACTCATACCCCTCATCCCGCAAAGCAAAAGCGGCGTGAACGCAGGTATAATCGAATTCGATCCCCTGGCCTATCCGGTTGGGGCCGCCTCCGAGGATCATGATTTTCTTATTAGGCGATACGGGCACGCTGTCTTCAGCGATATAAGTCGAGTAATAATAAGCCGCGTCTTCAACGCCGCTTACCGGCACAGCTTCGAAACGGCCGTATTTGCCGATGGCGATCCTTTCCTGCCTGACCTCGGATTCGCTGATATTGAAAAGGCCGGCCAGATACCGGTCCGAAAACCCCCATTCCTTCGCCCTGGCCAGCTTTTCCCCTGGCAGGTCTTTCCACGCATGTTTGACCAACTCCTCCTCGCATTCCACCAGTTCCTTCATCTCGTTAATGAACCAGCGGCCGATATACGTCAACTGGTAAAGTTCTTCTACCGTAACGCCTTTGCGAAGGGCCTCATACATCAAAAAGATACGCTCACTTGACGGCGTGGCGATCCTCTCCTTTAATCTTTCCGCGGAAAGCTCCTTGAACTCCTTGACATCACCAAGGCCGTACCTTTTTATCTCGAGGGAACGGATGGCTTTCTGAAAAGCCTCCTTAAAGGTCTTCCCTATGCTCATGACTTCACCCACGGCCTTCATCTGAGTGCCGAGTATATCTTTTGCCTGGGAAAATTTCTCGAAAGCCCACCGCGCGAATTTTATGACAACATACTCTCCGCTGGGTTCATATTTCTCAAGCGTCCCTTCTTTCCAGTAGGGGATCTCGTCCATGGTTATGCCCGCGGCAAGCTTCGTTGAGATCCTGGCGATCGGGAAACCGGTTGCTTTGGACGCAAGCGCCGAAGAACGGGAAGTCCTTGGATTTATCTCGATCACCACCAGCCTGTCATCCTTTGGATTATGGGCAAACTGGACATTGGTCCCGCCGAGAACGCCGATCGCGTCCACGATCTTATAGGAAAGTTCCTGCATACGTTCCTGGAGAGGCTGGGGGACGGTAAGCATGGGCGCGGAGCAAAAACTATCGCCGGTATGGACCCCCATCGGGTCGATGTTCTCAATAAAACACACCGTTATCTTCTGGTTCTTATTGTCCCGGACGACCTCGAGTTCCAGCTCTTCCCATCCAAGAACCGATTCTTCTACCAGAACCTGGTTAACAAGACTGGCCGCAAGCCCGCGGCTCGTTATGGTCCTCAATTCCTCAACGTTATACGCGATCCCGCCGCCTGTCCCTCCCATGGTATAAGCCGGCCGTAAAACTACGGGGTAATTGAGTTTTTCCGCTATTTTCTCCGCTTCCTCAACGGAATAACAGGGTTCGGACCTGGGGATGGGGGCTCCCAGCTTCTTCATTGTCTCTTTAAAAGCGATCCGGTCCTCCCCCCGTTCTATCGCATCGACCTTAACGCCGATCACTTCCACCCCGTATTTTTCCAGGATCCCGGCTTTATGGAGACCGGAAGCCAGATTAAGGCCGGTTTGGCCTCCCAGATTCGGAAGAAGCGCGTCCGGCCTCTCGTTCGCAATGATCTTTTCCAGGCTTTCGACCGTAAGCGGTTCCACATACGTTTTGTCGGCGGTCCCGGGGTCGGTCATTATTGTAGCGGGATTGGAATTGACCAGAACTATTTCATATCCCTCCTCTTTTAATGCCTTGCACGCCTGTGTGCCCGAATAGTCGAATTCACAGGCCTGGCCGATAATAATAGGGCCGGACCCTATTATAAGGACTTTTTTGATGTCTTCTCTTTTCGGCATATACTCTCCCTTTCTCAGAAGTAGCCGGGGTTTAAACCCCGGCTCGATCAGCTCACAACTCACTCATTATACGTATATTGGTCACAATTTCAACCTGTATATGAGCGCAGATACCTGTCAATTGCCCTGGCCGTCTGCTTTCCGGCTCCCATAGCGGCTATAACCGTAGCAGAACCGGTAACTATGTCCCCGCCGGCGAATATGTCCTCTATATTTGTCCGCCCGTTCCCGTCCGCCTCGATGTTACCCTTTCGTCCGAGTTTTAACTCCCCGATCATCTTGAGCAGCAGAGGGTTCGGGCCGTTGCCCACAGCGATTATTACAGTATCGACACCCATTTCGAATTCCGAACCTTCTATGGCTACAGGCCGTCTTCTGCCGCTGTCGTCAGGTTCACCGAGCCTGTTCTTGCGGCAGACCATTTTCCTTACGTTTCCCCTGTCATCGCCGAGGATCCTGACCGGACTCCTCAGAAGGTGAAATTCTATCCCTTCTTCCTTCGCGTGATGTATCTCATCTATCCTCGCGGGCATTTCGGCCTCGGTGCGCCTGTAGACGATATATACCTTTTCAGCGCCGAGCCTGAGCGCGCAACGGGCTGAATCCATCGCCACGTTCCCCGCGCCTATGACAGCGGCTTTTCTGCCCACGTTTATGGGTGTATCGTATTCCGGGAACCTGTACGCTTTCATAAGATTTACACGGGTCAGGAACTCGTTTGCCGAATACACACCGTTAAGGTTTTCTCCCTCGATTCCGAGGAAATACGGTAATCCCGCTCCGGTTGCTATAAAAAAGGCCTTATACCCTTCTTCGCGCAGTCTTTCGACCGTCTTGATCCTGCCGATAACATAATTCAATTTTATATCCACGCCGAGTCGCCGGATATGTTCCACTTCTTCCCCGACTATGGCTTTGGGAAGACGGAATTCAGGGATCCCGTAGGTAAGCACCCCTCCCGGTTTATGGAGTCCTTCGAAGACAGTCACCCTGTATCCCATCTTGGCAAGGTCTGCCGCGCATGTGAGCCCGGCCGGGCCTGCCCCTATGACCGCGACCTTTTCAAGCTCGCCCGCCTCCTGCGGCTTTTGTGTTTTCCCCTGCGGCTTATTCTCTCTTTCCCAATCCGCCGCAAACCGTTCAAGGCTTCCGATATTGATGGGATTGCCCGTCTTCATAAGGACACACTCTTTCTCACACTGGTCCTCCTGTGGGCAGACCCTGCCGCAGACCGCCGGCAGATTATTCGTGTCCCTGATGATGGAGACCGCAGAGGCAAACCGTTTTTCCTTAATGGCCCTGATAAACGCGGGGATATCGATCTCAGCCGGGCATCCCCGGACACAAGGCGAATTTTTGCACTGGAGACACCTTGAGGCCTCCTGCACGGCCTCCTCTTCGCTGTACCCGTAAGGGACCTCGTTAAAGTTCTTTATCCTGGTTCCGGAATCCTGCTCTTTCATTTCGACCTGTTACTCATCTCCAAGACTCCGCCCTAACCCGATCCGGCAATGCTCGTCATAACGGTCCAGGGCTGCTTTCTCCTTGCCTTTATACCTTTCCTGCCGGCGCATAAGATCATCAAAATCCACAAGGTGCCCGTCAAACTCCGGCCCGTCAACGCAGACAAATTTCGGCTCTTCATTGTACAGGATCCTGCATCCCCCGCACATCCCGGTCCCGTCGATCATGATCGAATTCAGGGATACAAGCGTCCTGACCGATCTCGGCTTTGTCATCCCGGATACCATCTTCATCATGATCACAGGGCCTATAGCGAAAACCAGGTGGTAATGGCCTTCCTCCAGGAGTTCCCGTAGAATATCCGTGACAAATCCTTTTCTGCCGTAAGAGCCGTCGTCGGTCATAACGTAAACTTTGTCGCAGAATTTCCTCATTTCATCTTCGCAGATGACAAGGTCCTTTGTCCTCGCCCCGATTATCCCCGTAACATCATTTCCTCCGGTTTTCATCGCTCTGGCTATGGGACAGGCTTCAGCGGTCCCTACACCGCCGCCTATGCATATCACTTTGCCCAGGCCTTTCGTCCCTACCGCGTGGCCGAGAGGGCCGGCAGCGTCAAGTATAGAACCGCCCTTATCCAGCGCGCAAAGTTTTTTTGTGCTCACACCAACGGCCTGGCACACTACCGTCACAGTGCCTTTTTCGCTGTCCCAATCGTACAGAGTAAGAGGGAACCGTTCTCCGGTCTCATCGACGCGCAATATCACAAACTGCCCCGCTTTGGCGCTCGCGGAAATATCCCGCGCCTCAAACTCCACCAGGCATATCTCCTTATTAAGCTGTTCTTTTCTGACTACTTTATGCATCCTCTTCCCCTTGTACCACTTCCGATGCGGGATCGGAAGTGCCGGACTATAAAACGAAAAGACGCCCCTCACTGAAGAACGTCTTTGTTCCGGATCGATGCGATCCCTGGATCATGAAAAGCATTATCTATAATTTGCCGCTGGCAGTCAAGAAAAATCTTCCGGCGGGAGGTTTTCGCCGGCGTAACGTTCGTCAAATTCGGCATGGAACGGCTGTACCCATCCGTTATGAAGGCCCAGTTCACGCATCTTTTTGATCACCGCGTCATAATCCTCACGACTGATCTTATGCGATAATTCCTTGTAAGCGCCCGCCTTGTAAGCCGGATAATACTGGCTCATTATACTGAGATATACGCCGCTTCCTAATGTCCCGGAAATAAACTCAAGCGTTTCTGTTGTTCCGGATATCCCGCCCGGAAGTATCAAAAGCCGTATTATAAGCCCTTTATAAGCGATACCCCTCGAGGTTTCCAGATGCCCGACCTGCCGGTACATCTCCTCTACAACGGCGCGGTTATTTGAGACATAGCCGGGCGCCGCTGAATATTTTTCCGCCATGGCATCCGAGGAATAGCGCATATCCGGCAGGTATATATCTACGAGGCCTCTGAGCCCTCGTATAACGTCTAAAGAATCATAACACCCGGTATTGTAAACAACCGGGAGTTCCAGCCCGTCGGAACAGGCGTATTTCAGAGCTTCGACTATTACCGGAGCGAAATGCGTCGGACTGACAAGATTTATATTGTGGCACCCCGCGCCCTGCAACTCAAGCATGATATCGCCAAGATCCCGGGCTGATATCTTTTTGCCCGCACCGGACTGGCTGAACTGATAGTTCTGGCAGTAAACACACTCCATATTGCAGCGGGAAAAAAATATGGTCCCTGAACCGCTGCGTCCGGATAAAGGGGGTTCTTCCCCGTGGTGGGGAGCATAGCTGTAAACAACCGGTTCCGCGCCGGCGGCGCAGTACCCTTTCTCCCCTTTTAGACGGTTTACACCGCATCTTCTCGGACAAAGGTCACAATGTTCCAGCGACCGCATAAGTACGGGCAGGGCTTTGCCGGCTCTCCGGATCTTATCTTTGCGTGGGTTATCCTTCGCGGAAGCAGAAGGGGGATCCCCGTTCATCAACTTATTCCCGTATAAAAATCTTGCGTACTCCTGACCCGATGCGTTTGCTATCCTTGCTTACCCCGGTCAGCGTTTCCCCGCAGCCGGCCAGAAACACGATCAACAGCAACAAAGACATGATCGAAACGGCTTTTCTCATGTTCTAACTCCTTTTATTTTTTTTCTCTGATCTCGGCGATATTCTGTAGCTTCCCGTAACAGATCAGCACATCGCCCGCAAGAAGACGGTCGGTAGCGTGCGGTGCCGGTATCACTTTTACCCCTCTTTCGATCGCCACTATCAGGATATCTTTCCTGCGGAATGACGACTCGGAGAGCGCTTTGCCTATATCCGCGCAATCCTCGCTCAACGTCACTTCAGCTACGCCGTACCCCTCCGCAAGCCTCAAGATCTCCTCGACCGGACGTTTCGTAAAAGTGGAGCTTTTTATCAATCTTGCCTGTATCTTCTTGGTCAACTTTCTGGTGATCTCCTTGTTCAGGGATATCTTTATGAGGAGCAATATTGCCAGGAGAATTATAGTAATATTGATCAGTATCGGCGTCAGTCCGCCCTTCAAAAAGGAAAGCATAAGGGTAGTGATCACTGATATCAGTCCCGCATTGCCCAGTATCATAAGGAACATGACTATCCTCCGGCGGATATCATGCCTGACGATAAGTTCGGAATCGTCCGTGGTAAAACCCGTCCCGGTAAAAGCGGAAAGCGCCTGAAAAAAAGCCTTTTTTTCGTCAAGGCCGGTAAGGTTTATTGCCACTGCCGCGATCTTCACTATAAACGCGGAAACAACGATAATAACAATAACCGGAATAACAAATATAAGGTTCATGGTTTCCTACCCCGTGTCTTCGATCTCTCCGACGATCTCTTCCAGCATATCCTCTATCGTTACAATACCGACGACATTATCATCTTTATCTGCCACAATGCCCATCGGCTGTTTCTTGTGACGCAAACGGGCAAGGGCTATGTCGAGGCCGTCTTTTCTGTTGACATAGACGGGATCGCGGATAAAATCCTTTACCGGCGTCCTCCCGTCATCCTCTTCCGCTGTAAAAAGTATATCATATATATTGACGATCCCGGTAATATTACTTTTATTATCCGCGTAAACAGGTATCCTCGAAAACCCCGTAATGGAGACCAGCCGTTTAAGGTTATCCGTTGTATCATCCGCACTTATAGATGCCACACGATACAAGGGGACCATGATGCTTTCCACTTTTTTTGCTTCAAAATCCAGTATCCTGTGTATGATCGCGACTTCGTCCGCCTTGACCTCCCCGGTCTCATGCCCTGAAAGCAGTATCCTCTTCAAATCGTTTTTGGTGAATGTTACGTCCCAGGGCGCTCCTTGCTTCCCAAACGGCGCAAGAAAAATTTTTGCCATAAAATTGACAGCCACGATCAGAGGATAAAACAGCCGGAAAAAACTTCTCAGGGGGATCACGGTCTTCTGAGCCAGCGGCATCGAGAATTGACGCGCTATCATCTTCGGGACGATCTCCGCAAAGACGAGTGTCAGCGGCACCATCACGGCAATGGTTAATACGGGGGATATCCCCGGCCCGAAATACTCCGTAAATATTCGCGTGGCCAGAACAGAGGAAGTAACAACAGCTATGTTGGTTCCCACAAGAGTGGTCCCGAGATAAACGCCCTCTTTTTTCAGGAAATTTTCGACCTTCAGCGCATGCGGATCGCCCGAATCCGTGAGACTTCTGAGCTTGATCCGGCTTACGCTTGTAAACGCCATCTCAGTGGCCGTAAAAAAAGCCTGCATCATTATCGCGGCAAGGGCCAAAACCGTGTAAAGTGTTATCATCTCAAATTTTTTCTATCGTTAAACTTGTTATCCGGTTCTTGGAAACGTCATTCACTATCATGGCAAACCCGTTGGCCTCGATCCTGTCGCCGGCCTGTGGTATCCTTCCCATCCGCAGAATAACATACCCGCCGATGGTATCGACCTCGTCCGTTTCAATAGCGAGCCCTATTTTTTCGTTCACCTCGTCAATATGGGCCTGGCCGCTGACCTCGTAATTTTTTCGGTCGATCTTACGGATCCTGGGGACATCAAAATCGAACTCGTCCCTTATCTCGCCTACGATCTCTTCCAGAATGTCCTCAATGGTAACCAGTCCGGAAGTGACGCCGTACTCATCGGTAACTATGGCCATATGAACATGTTTCCGCTGAAGTTCCCCGAGGAGATCGTTTATCCGCATGCTTTCCGGCACGAAAACCGGTTTTTTGACAAGATCTTTTATCGGACTGGAGGTATCCAGTAAGACCTCTTTGGAATGGACGATCCCGACGATATTGTCGAGTGTATGCACATAAACCGGAACCCGGGAATACTGGCTTTCTTTTATCTCCCTGATAAGGCCGTCCCGCTCACACGTGAGATCAAGCGCCACAATATCTATGCGGGGTGACATGATATCCGCCGCATTCAATTCTTTAAACTCAAGAATGCCGTCGATCATGTCCTTCTCTTTTTCTTTGACGACTCCCCTTTTCTTTCCAAGCAAAAACAGGGTCCGGATCTCCTGTTCCGTTATGCCGGGGTGTTCAGAAAATACCTTCAGTCCAAGGCCTCTGACAATAGAGTATGCGATATTGCTCAGGACCAGCCTGAGCGGGGTAAACACCCCTTCCAGCACCCTGATGGGTAATGAGGCAAAAAAGGAAACCTTTTCCCCGTTGGTCAACGCAAACATTTTCGGCGTGACTTCCCCGAAGAGGAGTATGATAACCGTCATCACGGGGATGGACAGGCCAATAGCCTTTTCTCCCATGATGTTGAAAAAAAGATATGCCAGGACAGCACTCGCGGCAACATTCACAAGTGTGTTGCCGACAAGGATCGTGATAAGAAGTTTATGCGGGTCCGCCAGAAGAGCAACTACCCTCCGGGCGGATCGATGGTCCATGCTCTCTATCTGTTTGAGCCTGATTTTACCAAGAGACAAAAAAGCGGTTTCCGCACTGGAAAAAAATGCGGAAGCCATTATTAACAGAACAAAAACGGCTATCTCCACCTAACTCTTCTGGTTGTTGTGTCCAGCGAGATGAAGACATCACTTGCCCGCATCCCGCCGGAAAAACGATTATTGATTCTGTTCGGCTGTCTTTTCGCCGGCTTTTATGGGAGCCTCGACGGTGCCGACTACGGCATCCTTAACGGTTTCAGCGCTTTTTTTGACGGGAGTCGCCAATATTTCTGGAGCTTTTTCCACGTCACCGGAAAGCGTTTCACCAGTGACCTTTACGGTATCCACCACGACACCGCCGGTGTCTTTTGCCGCCGTTCCGACGACATCCACGGTCCCTTTTACAAGGTTCGCGGGATAATTGATAGTTGCCCTGCCGACATCCTTGGCTGTCTCTTTAAAACTTTTCTCACCCCCGGCTGCAAAAGCAGGTGCCAGCACAGCGCACGCCAGAAATCCAACAGCAATCAAAACGATTCCGATTCTCACACTCGTTTTCATTGTTCCCCTCCCTTTCTCTTGCTTACGTCAACCTCTCTTTAACCATCCTGCTTATAACTTTCCCATCAGCGCGGCCCTGGATAAGACCCATGACATCGCTCATAACCCGGCCCATATCCTTTGACGAAACAGCCCCCGTTCGCTCGATCGATCCGGAAATAATACGGGCGATCTCTTCCTCGGGTATCTGTTCCGGCAGATACTCATCAAGTACCGCTAATTCCGCTGTCTCTTTAGTCACAAGATCCTCGCGTCTGCCCTGTCTGAACTGTTCTATGGACTCTTTATGCTGCCGCACCATCTTCTGAACGAGGCCGATGACTTTTTGGTCATCGAGTTCTTTTACCCTGTCAGCTATCTTCTTGTTCTTGATCTCGCTGATGAGCATTCTAATAACCGAAACTTTTACTTTCTGTCCGCTTTTAAGGGCCTGTTTAAGCGCCTCCGTTATATCCTTCTCCAGCATTGCACACAACCTCACATGTTTTGCCGCTCCCTCCGCGCCCGGACCCGGCAAGTTTTCTGGCAGCCATAAAACGTCTGATGGGGTCAAGATAATCTATTATCAGTTTGCCGTGAAGATGGTCAACCTCATGCTGGATGACCGTGGCAGGCAGCCCGTCAAATTTCTTTATAAAAAACTCTCCCTCTTCGTTCTGCGCCCGGACTTCTACCTCCGCGGCGCGCGTGACATTGACCGTTATCCCCGGCAGGCTGAGGCATCCTTCTTCCATCCTGGATTTTTTCTTCGATCTCTCAAGTATCACGGGGTTCACAAAATTCATCAAATTTTCCCCGGCATCAACCACCAGCACACTCAGCCCCAGACCTACCTGTGTCGCGGCAAGACCAATGCCCCGGCTGACGTACATGATATCCGCCATCGAACGCAGCGTCTGCTTAATATCGCGGCTAAACTGCTCAACGGGTTTAGTCCTGATCCGGAGACAGGGATCAGGGTATATCTTCACTTCTAAACGTCCCACTTATTTGCCCTTGCACTGGTTGTTTTTGCCTAAAGTGATCATACGCATATTGAAATTGTGGCTTTCCTTGCTCTCCAGAAAACAATATGACAGTATTATCAGCTCGTCCCCGATCTCCCCTTTTCTTACCGCAGGCCCGTAAAGCACTATTTTCCCCGATCCCAGCTTCTCCTCGATCACATAGGTTGTAAACCGCTCACCGTTGTTGACATTAAGGACCTGCACCTGTTCCCCGGTCATCATATCCGCAGCTTCGATAATCGCCTTATCGATCCCTATACTGCCGCTGTAGCGCATTTCTTTATTCGTTATGTATGCGTTCGTTATCTTTGATTTACAAAATATTCGCAGCATAATGTCCCCCCTTTGGAAAGACGGCCTAGCTCAACCTTTTTTTTATCAGTTGCGCCACCCTTTTCCCCGATACCAGCATGCCCCCGAAAATAGGACCCATCCGCGGGCTGCCGAAAACCGCGTTCGCGGCCATACCCGCGACGTAAACATTGGGGAAAATCTCCCTGGTATTTACGTACATGGCATTTTCGCCCATCTCAGCCCACATCGATTTCTCTCCCAACACACTGCCGGTCTCTGTCGCAAGTTTTATCTTTGCTTTTTGCTCAAGGAGACGTGAAATCTCGCAAGGATGGCCGGTGGCATCGATCACAAACCTGGATTCGACGCTTAAAGGATCGACATGCAGGCCTGCCAAACTCACCGCGGACCAGTTAACGACAAGCCCCTTGACCACGTTGCTTCTGATCATAAGGTCCTCGACCTCTATCAGGTTGAAAACCTTCAGCCCGGCCAGAGTGCCCCTGGAACAGATCGTAGATACCGCCTGAACGGAATCAGCCGTATAATACTGCTGTCTGTACTTTTTCACCGGAACCCCGAATTCCCGAAGGATCTTCCTGCCTTTCTCCTGAACAACGATCTCGTTAAACATCATACCTCCGCCCCACATTCCCCCGCCGACACTGAGTTTTCGCTCGAACATGGATACTTTTATGCCGGCTTCGGCGAGGTAATATCCGGCTACCAGACCCGCGGGCCCGGCGCCTACAATAGCGACATCCGTGCTCAAATGTCTAATAAGTTTATCCGAAAAACTTTCAATTATGGCTCTGGAGATCACAATATCATTTAATGGTTTCTTCGGCATTTTCGGCGTCTTCCAGCCTCCTTTTCCCCAAAGGCTTCCTGCTGATATTCGTAAGGTTGTCTCCATCGAAGTAAAGATAAAGGTCCTCTTTAAGATATCCGGCGCCTACAGGGAGGGCGGAGTATCTTCCACTGTAGAACCATTCTTCCCGCATCCGGCTCCACTCATTGGAACTGACGGTTCTCTTACTGTCCGGTTCTCCATATACGGAAATGACCTGGGATATTGTCATCCCTGTCCTCAGAGAGCCTTGCCCCAATGGTTCCTTCAATATCTGCCCCGGTTCCGGTGTTTTAATCCCCGCACATCCGGCAAGAAAAACACCTAAAAAGAGAAACCCCAATAAACGATAAAGTTTCAAAATACACCTCCTGAAAAAAATTACACCCGCGCCCTGTAAGTAGAACGGTAAAGCAAATCACAGAGATATTTCAAAAAAACGTTCTTGGTCCTGTCATCAATATCGAGAATTTCCATACCGATATCATATGGGGCTTTGTCTTCCAGGTTTACCTTACTTTGCCAGACAACTTTCCCCACAAGGCGGATCGGATCGTCTATCGTCGGAAGATACAGGGATAGAACTACTTTCTCAAGTCCTTTTAATTCCCTGCCGATCTCAAACCTCAAGCCCACGGGTGAAATATTCCTGGCAATGGCTTCGTCAGCCCAGTCCCCGGTTTTAACGATTACCCTGAGCGGGGTATCTATTCTTACAAACCGCCTTCTTTCAGGTAATTTCTGCTTCATTTCCTCCCCTATCGGGCAGAAGTATAACACATCGGCATAAAGCCGTCAAGGATTTGTTAGTAGCCCTGTTAGTAGCCCCGAAGAGGCCGGGAAACTGCTACATTAGGTGTAAACATGAAAAACGAGCGATCTAAAAAATCGCTCGTTTTTCATCCTATAATCACGCACAGGGATCAGCCGATATAACCTGCTCCCTGTCCCCCTACTTGGCCGCCGGCATATCAGGCAGCACAGCGGGCCTGTCATACCTTCCGATCGGAAAGGTAGCAACATCCGCCAGCCCTGAAACTGTCCGCGCAAAAGCCTTGCAGGTCCCCTGGAAGACCCCCAATAAAAGCCCCTTGAAAGGATTACGGGTCTCTTTTGTCTTGTCCACGATCCTCTTTGGTATCTCGGTCCACCCGAAAACCGCGTTAGTAAAACCCCTTTCAGCCTTCTGGATCGGCCCCGCGGGATACGTAGAAGGTCTCACGCTCGTCTGCCTTGTCTGCACACCAGCCCTCACCGGCATATCAGCGGCAAAGGTGTTTACTGCAAATGATAAAACCAATATAGCCATAAAAAACACCGTCAAAAACTTTTTCATCCTTCGCCCCCTTTCAGTTTTCTGAAATATAACATAATAAACAGCAAAAGTCAACTTTAGCTTCTTCTTTATATTTTTATTTCCCTGTCTTGTGAATTTCGCTCCTCCGGTCCACCTTCCTCTATAGTGTCCTGAGTGTCCTGGGACTTATCTTCATCGTATCCGCTGCTGTGCATGATCCAGTTACCGATAAGGCCGAGTATATCCCTGTTCGCTGAAAAGGTCCATGAGCCGTCATGTTCTACCATTTCCCCCAGGTAAGCGCCGAGCTTCCGGAATACTATCATCTTATTGAGGCGGCCTTTTTTGCCAAGTAGTTTTTCCAGTCCATCAACGGCCCGCGGGTCGAAGAACTTATCGTCTCTTCCGACGATCAACAGCAGTGGGCGGTCAAAAGAAAGTATGGTCTCATAAGGTCTGCGGGCGATAAATTCCCTGTATTCCTCAAGCGGGATCTTTATTCCCATAAAAAAAGAAAAATCTTCGGTAGACTGAGCGACACTCTTCAGATGTTCCCGCACCTTCTCCCTCGAGGAGTCTTTAACAAAATCCGTTTTCAGGGACCTGAACGGGGCCCCTAAAAGAACACATGACCGCACATACGGGACCCTTGAAGCCGCTTTCAGCGCAAGATAGCCCCCGCCATCATGGCCTATGAGACTGATATGCCCCTTTTCCACGGCCGGATGCTCTTTAAGGTAAGAAATGCCGGCTATTATATTCCGTATCCTTTTTCCGTCGTTCAGCCCCATAAAACTTCCCTGGCTTTTGCCCTGGCCGGGGCTGTCAAAGACAAGAACAACAAAACCTGACGCCGACAGAAACTCGCCAAAGGAATCAAGCAGATACTGCTCACCCTGTGCCATGGGGCCGTCTTTAGGAACAACAAGCACAGCCGGGAAAGCTCCTTCTCCGTCCGGGATCCACAGCTTCCCTGAAAGGATCAAATTATCGCTTTCAAAAAATATCTCTTTCTTCCCTCGTCTCTCCCGGCTTTCCGCCTTTGCGGGAACGGACATCTCCTCCGGAGGGGCGACCGCTTTTCCCGGCGGACTGCCCGCGGGTCTGGAGCCCGTTTTCCACGGATTAAAGACCGATGTAAGATTGCCTAACGAAGCAAGCTTATTTAACACGAACTCTATCCTTTTTTCAGGACCTTCGATACAACTGACAAGGACAAACCGCATATTCATTTTCTCGATTTCCAGGGCCAGAATCCCCCGCGCATGTTTCGACAGGAACACTTTCGCTTCCGGCAACGCCTTTGCTTTAAGGGCAAAACTTTCCGCTTCCATCCTGCGCCCCATAAGCGGGATATATTCATCTTTAAGGTATCTCACTTCTATCTTGTCCCGCATCGGCGGTACCGGTTCATCCACCGGGATCATGACCTCGAAAAACTGTGCGCCCTTCTTCCAGAAATTGTATTTTTCCATGATCGGCATATATAACATGATATCGTCCGGGGAAAACACCATGGTCTTCTCTCCTGTCTCTACCCCTTTCAACGTAATGAATCTCGGATGTTCAAGGAACAGAAAATCGGTCTTCTCTCCGGCGTGGCTGAGCAAAGTCAGCCGCTTTTGTCCCTTGCCACCCTCTGCTTCTTCGGCAAACTTCAACAACGTCATGGTCCCTTTTTTCAAAAACAGTTTTTCATTTATGCAAGGATATCCGGTAGAATAAGGATATTCGGCGCTGCTTTTATAGACAACCTTACCCTCCGTGACGTATCTATCCACCTTAATATGTCCAGAAGGCTTCCCGTCTATTAACAGGTCATAACGAAAACCCCTGTGTCCGCTCAAATCGACATAAAAAAACGCCCCGGCGACAAGCAGGACTATAAATGCTACCAGGATAATCACAACAGCTATCAGCTTTTTCATAGCACGCTCAATCCTGTGATCGAATAAACCAGTCTTATCTTGTCTTTCGAATGACTTCTGGCGAACTTTGACTTAGTGGAAAGCTGCGCGATAAGTTCACGGGGGCAGTTTCTTAAGAGGTGCCTGAACGATATGCCTTCTCCAGGCAGAAGAAGGTTCCTTGTCTGCTCCATCCCGGAGAACAGAGGGGAACTGACAGAATGCTGTTCTCCCAAAGGATGAAACCAGTCATTGTAAACAACAGTGCCATCCTGCTCCAGGAAAGACACCTCTATTCTGATGGAATCTATGGTCTTGTTAAAATTATTCCTCAGGCTCCCCTCCAGCAGCGGCATTCCCGGAAACGGCTCTTCAACCCCGACTTTGACATTTACGTTGGACATGGCTATTTCTTTTCTGAACAATTCCGCGGTTAACCTGTATATGGAATTGCGGTATTTCAAGGCAAAACTGTCTTCCTTCCACTGAACGTAAATCGTGTATCCGATAAGCGTAGACACAAAAACGACCGCGATAATGACCGAGGAAAAAATTATAACTACTATATTTTTTTTCTTGATAAACATATTATTTGGGGGTCAACGCTTAACAGTTAACCATTCCAAGGGCCCCGCTTGACAATTAACAAGTATTTGTTAATTGTTAAGCGTTGCCCCCGATCTTTCCAATCTTTCTGACCTCGTTAAAAAAGGATATCAGCTCCCGCGAGGCATAATCCGGATAAGTCCAGGGCCAAGGCTTAAAGGTGCCGTCCTGAAAAAACAATGTCGATTCGGCGAATATACCCTTTCCCAGATAGAGTCGGTGGGTATAATCCTTTGTGGTCAGAAGAACGAGCTTTGCGTCAGTAACATAGCCGGGGTCGATATTGACCGTCCTTTTCCCTTTCTCCCGGGAACGGTCTTCGATCCTGTTCGTCGCTAATTTTACCGAAGGGACTCTTTCTTTGCTGAGCGGTTCTTCGAAACATATGAGTTTTCGTTTCAGCGGCCTGCCGAACTCCTCATAATAATAATCTGTATAATCAAATGGCAATATCTTTTCAGGAGCATGCAAACGGCCGTAGGTCCTTTTCAGTCTTTCCTCCGCATATTGCAAAGATATCTCTTCTTTGAAAATTATACTCGCCACCAGTTTGACCGGTTTTTGTCTTGCCAGAACGCCCATATCTGAAAGCTATTCTCCTACTACCTGCACTACTAAGCGGCGTTTGCGGGGGTGGGTGTCAAAATCACAAAACACGATCTGCTGCCAGGTTCCCAAAGTCAATTTCCCGTTCACGAATGGGACGGCTATCGACGGACCCATCAGGGATGATCGAATATGCGAAGAACCGTTGTCATCATGCCAGGTCTTGCTGTGCTCATAAACCTTATCGGAAGGCGCCACCACCTCCAAAGCTTCTTTAAAGTCCTTCAGCAGATTCGGTTCATATTCGATGGTGGTAAGTCCCCCGGTCGAGCCGGGATTGAAGACCGTCACCACTCCGCTTTTAAACTCTGTCGCTTCCAGGATATCCTGACAACGCGCCGTTATGTCTTTAATATCGGTATTACCTCTCGTCTCAATTGAGAGATATTTTGTGACTACCATTGTGTCCGTGCGGTTCATTCTACTCTACTGTTGATATATTGTATCAACGACTTTCTCTCTTTAGGCATCAGCATATTGAAAAAGATCGCGACGTCGTAATACTGCACACGCCCATCTTTTTTGACCGGGTGCTCCCTGACAACAACGCCGTCGATATTCATCGTGATGGGATGAGACGCATTAGGCTTGCCAGGCAGAGAAAGAACAAGCTGAACCCTGCTCATCACAGGTATAGGTCTGTCCACTTTACAATATATCCCGGAGGCACTGACGTCAAGGCTCTGCGTGATCGTATCAAAGCCATCGCCGGACAGCTTGATCGATATGTTCTCATCTCTTATACGAGGATACTTCCGCCGTTCTACTTTTTGTGACATTTTACCCCTCCAGTTATTTTTTTGAAATTTCCCCTAACACCTGCTGCCGGCATTAGCCCGGCGGCCACGAGAATTTTCTCCCTCCCAGGAGATGGACATGCAGATGAAAAACTTCCTGCCCGGCGTTCTTGTTACAATTAATAACTACACGATATCCTTCTTCCGCAATACCGCTGTCCATAGCAAGCTCTTTTATTTTGGCAAGCAACCTCCCCAGCAGACCGGCATCTTGCCCGGAAATATCATTTAAGGTCCCGATGTGCCTTTTCGGAACAAAAAGAAAATGGACCGGCGCCATGGCTTTGATGTCTTTAAAAGCGATGATCTCTTCGTCCTCGTAAACAACCGCGGTCTCGATCTCTTTATTCGCTATCTTGCAAAAAATACAATCACTCTTCATAACCCTTTTTATTATAACACGCGCTTCTTATTTTTCAATAGGGGATGCACATAGAGCCTGTGCGGCATTTTCAAGTTCGTCCTCGCTGAACACCCTGATCCCATGTCTCAACAACAGCGCTGTTGTCACACCGTTGCCGTCGCGGAGTGTTCCATCAAACTTACCCGCGTGAATCCTGTTTTTACCGCATGAAGGGCTGTGACGCTTCAGGATAGCGACCGATATGCTGTTTTGAAGGGCTTTCTCCAGCGCTATTTTCGCGCCGCGCATGAAATGCCCCGTACGTACCTTCCCGGATAAAGACAGGACACGCGCCTTCCCATCCAGGATATCTTCTCCCGAACCTCCTGCAATCTCGTGGACCTCCCTCGGGCAGCCCAATCCACCGGACATCTCAGGACACACGCAGATACAGCGGAAACGCTCACACAGTTCTTTAACCACACTGACAGCCCGCCCTCTGCCGTCATATGCACACTTCTCGCCTATCAGACAACTGCTTACAAGAATCGCCGGAGACATATAAAAAAAACGGATCGGCACAGATAATCTTCCATTAAAACCGACCACAGGATGCCATTAAAAAATCCGTGTCAATCCGTATTTTGCGGATGCTCTTCTTCTGCCTTTTTCTTCTCTTCCTCTGCTTTATTCCGTTCTTCCTCGGCTTTTTTTCGTTCTTCCTCGGCTTTACGCTTATAACATTTCTTGGTGCAATAGAAAGCGTCATTACGATAATACCAGAGTTTTTTAAGCAAAGTTTTGCCGCAGCCCGCACATTCGCTGGGTTTGGGTGGTTTGGTGCTTTTCGGCTGTGTGGCGCTTCCTTTCGGTTCTTCTGTCGCTTTTTCTTCCGCGGCCTCGGGGGCTTTTTCTTCCGCGGCCTCGGGGGCTTTTTCTTCCGCGGCCTCGGGGGCTTTT
>Ga0164318_10000075_pt1 | contig 52473 bp, 56 predicted proteins | sample GuaBasSedimGuay9_FD_113734 | JGI IMG/M metagenome (GOLD analysis project Ga0164318, IMG submission 113734) | Subseafloor sediment microbial communities from Guaymas Basin, Gulf of California, Mexico - Guay9, Core 4571-4, 0-3 cm | ecosystem: Environmental > Aquatic > Marine > Hydrothermal vents... | reverse complement strand
TTGGCGGCCCGGCGGGGGAATTTCCCGAATTTCTCTGGCTCCCGTTATGATGGCAATGGCTACAGGCATATGCGCCACGCCACTACCACCACCATCGCGCCGACCGGCACCATTAGCATCATCGCCGGTTGTTCCAGCGGGGTGGAGCCGCTGTTCGCGGTGTCCTTCGTGCGCCGCGTGCTGGACGGCGCCGAACTGGTGGAAGTGCATCCCTATTTTGAGGAACTGGCCCGGCGCCACGGCTTTTACAGCCCGGAACTGATGAAGCAGATCGCCCAGCAGGGGACGATTCGCGATATCAAAGAGATTCCCAAGAACATCCGGCGGGTGTTCGTCACCGCCCACGACGTCTCACCGCAGTGGCACATCCGCATCCAGGCGGCGTTTCAGAAACATACCGACAACGCGGTCTCCAAGACGGTCAATTTCCCCCAGAGCGCCACCGCCGATGATGTCCGCCAGGTCTATGTCATGGCCCATGAACTGGGCCTCAAGGGGGTGACCATCTACCGGGACGGCAGCCGCCCAGAGCAGGTGCTGAGCTTCGGCGACCAGAAGGCCCCGGAAGAGCGCTATATCGCCCCGCGGCCCCGGCCCACCCGCACCGTCGGGGTCACTCAACTGATCAACACCGGCTGCGGCAAACTCTATGTCACAGTCAACCGGGATGAGGCGGGCTTCTGCGAGGTCTTCGCCCAGATGGGCAAGACCGGCGGCTGCGCCTCCTCGCAGATCGAATCCACCGGCCGCCTGATCTCGCTGGCCCTGCGTTCCGGGGTCAAGGTGGAGTCGATCATCAAGCAGATTTCCGGCATCCGCTGCCCCAACCCCATCTGGCAGAACGGCCGCCAGGTGCTGTCCTGCCCGGACGCCATCTCCCAGGTGCTGGCCGCCGAAGCCCAGGTGGAAATCAAGGAGACCGAGGTCACCATGGGCTCCTGCCCCGACTGCGGCGGCGCGGTGGAACGCGAAGGCGGCTGCATCGTCTGCCGGGCCTGCGGGTTTTCGCGGTGTAGTTGAGGAAGCAAAGCACAGCTTTGCTACAAGTATGCGTGCCCAAGTACAACTTGGGCACGAGATTTTCGGCGGCTTTAGGCACGAGAGGAAAAGCGCGGCTCACACTTGTTCCCAAGTTGTAAGGCAGCTTGTTCCCAAGTTGTCCTTGGGAACGTCATAATTTAGGCACGAGAGTACGCTAGCAAAAAAAGGGCGGCCAGCAATGGGACCGCCCTTAAGACCTCATAAGGAAGAGCTAAAATGAGGGTTTATTCGTTATATCCGCAACCGACGATCAATCCGCTTTTGGTTTTCCGGGAATAGGTGCATTTGTTGGCGCCGCCCCATTCATACCTCACATAAGCGCCCTCCGGCGTCCCCTTGGCCACCTCATCGTAGACCGGTCCGGCCTTGTCCTTCAGAGACTCTCCTACCAGGGTGGGATGCACCAGCAGCTTGCCACCGGCTTCCATAATAAAGACATAGGGATCTTTTTGGGCGGCATCGGCAAAATCTTCAGGTTTTTTCCCAGCGTCCAGGGCCGCGACAATCTCATCTACCTGCTTTTTGACCAAGTCTTTCATAAAACCTCCTATGATGGTTAAAAACGGTTAGAAAGTTAGAAAGTTGGGTTACCTTGCCTCACCTAAAATCCGAAATCCTACGCCAGATTGGGCTACAACGGTTAAAAGTGGTGACACCCGCCTTTGGGGCTCGATTCCGAGACCCCCCATCTTTTTAAAATTAATTTAAATTAATTTAAATGATTTAAAAATAAAATTCCAGTAAAATTTATTTATTTCGATCAGGCCGAGATACAAGGCTCAACCTCGTGCGTACCCAAGTACAACTTGGGCACGAGATTTGCGGAAACGAGATAAATTTATTTGTACTTGGGAACGAAATATTTCCTCATTACCAAGTTTATCCCTCAGTTCCTCGTTCCCAAGTTGTACTGGGAACGAAATATTTATTGGCATCGCCGACCGATAATGGTATATAATAAATAAACAAGAAAGGATCGGTACGGATACAGGACTGAGATGCCGTTAACCCCCAACCAAGGAGGTGCACAACCCCTGATGGGGACGAGCGACGCTGAAGCTGAGCCTGAATCTGGTTTAACCTGAGCGATGGTATCATTTCGAAGTAATCTGTCCCCGGTCGAAATCAAGACTTTTTTAAAAACCATAGCTGACTATACGGACGATGTCCTCATCATATATTGTTATAAAAACTCGACCCCCTGCCCGCAATGCGGCCACCTGCAGTTGTGCCGCAGTGGGGCGTTAAGTTTATATAGCAGTAGCCTTGACAAGGTCACCCACACCATTATCGCCTGTCTGCATTGCGGGTACAAAACCATCTCGGTGGAATTGACCTGCGAAAGATTATAGCTCCTCTTTTCTTTAAAAATCCTTCCTGCGGCTTTAATCTTCCTGGCATGTAAGTTTTTGACATTTTATAATATTATTGCTTTTTTTCTCGCAGCTGGCAACTTAAAAGTGACAACTTACCGATATTCCACTTGTTGAAAAATTTGCTGAATCTCTATATAGTGGATCAACCATGGCGAGAAGGAGGAAATGCGGGATGGGGACCAATTTAACGGGATGGCGCCGGTTGCTGATCAAGGCCGGACTGTTGGTCCTGCTGCTGGCGCTGTTTCCGGCCCCGGCTTCGGCCCAGACCCTCAGGGTGATCAAAGACCAGGACTGTCTGCGGGATCAGGCGCAATTCTTTGGACAGCCGGTGGCTTTGGTAAAGCAGGGGGATCAGCTCAAGCAATTGGGTATTAAAGGGGATTGGTATCAGGTTGAGTTTCAGGGGAAGCAGGGCTGGATACATCGGAGCGCGGTCAGCACTCGGAAGGTGAGCCTCTCGGCTTTGCAAGGCACGGGTACCGCTCAAGCGGCCACCGCCGACGAAGTGGCTCTGGCCGGTAAGGGCTTCACTCCGGAGGTAGAGGCTGGTTACCGGCAAAAATATCCTAATATGAATTATGCTGCGGTGGACCGGGTGGAAAGTTTCCAGGTCCCAGAGGCAGAGCTCCGTAAATTTATTACCGAAGGAGGGCTGCAGCCATGACCCGACAGTTAGCCAGCCTTACAGTAATATTATTAGCCCTGGGTCTGACCATGTCGTGCGCCGAGGTCGTCAAGGTGGGAACCTCGATCGGTGAAGCCAGTGGTTATCTGAGCAGCACCGAGAAGGCCTCGATTGACAAGGTCGCCGACAAGACTGAAAGGGCAGCTCGCCCCATTACGGACTCGGAAGAATATTACATCGGTCGGGCCGTGGCCGCCCGGTTTCTGGGGCAGTATCGGTTACTGGATGACCCTAAAGCTACTCTATATATTAATGAGATCGGCCAGACCGTAGCCCGGGCCTCGGATCGGCCCCGGACCCATGGCGGCTATCATTTCGCCATTTTAGACACCGACGATATCAACGCCTTTGCCTGTCCGGGGGGGATTGTCCTGGTAACCCGGGGCATGCTGAAAATGGCCAGAAGTGAGGATGAAGTGGCGGGGATCCTGGCCCATGAAGTCGGCCATGTCAATCATCAAGACGGCATTGCCTCGATCAGCCAGGCCCGCTGGGGGGAAGTCTTGGCCGCGGCTGGCACCGGCACGGCGCAATCTTTTGCCGGAGTCGAACTCGGCAGCCTAGTATCCCTGTTTGAAGACGCCATCAACGATGTCTTCAAAACCCTGGTGGTCAATGGCTATAGCCGGGTGCAGGAGTCCAAAGCGGACCAAGCGGCATTGCGATATACCCGCCGGGCCGGTTACAATCCTCAGGCCCTGGCGGATTTTCTGGCCCGGTTGGAGGAATCAGGGGTCAGCGGTGGCTTTCGGACGACTCACCCCGGCACCGCCGAGCGGCTTCAGGAGGTTAAGGCGACGCTGGCCGGATCAGGGCTGATGCCGGTGACCGCGGCTCAAAAGCAGCGCACGGCCCGGTTCCAGGCCCTGAATCTGTCGGGCTAAGACCTAATTTCATAAGATTTTTAGAGGGGCGTCTGGCTGCCATTGGCCAGATGCCCAGCCTGCAAAAATAAGATATTTTAGGTTAGAGGTGACCTCCAAGAAGAAAAAACCGAAGTCGGAGATCAAGCCCTCTCCAACCGCGGCTCCCACCCCGGAATTAACGCCTTCGGGTCCGGGGCCTTTTCCCACCCAGTTTGCCAGGATCTTTTTCGGGGCCTTGACCCTACTGATCCTGTATTACTCTTATCTGATCGTCAAACCCTATCTGATCGAGATCTTCCTGTCCCTGGTGCTATTTTTTACTACCAAGCCGATTTATCTGGGAATCAACCGGCTGTTTCGGGGCTGGCGGGTCCTTAGTTCGGCGTTTACCTGCCTGTTATTGACCATCCTGATTATTTTGCCGCTGTTGACGCTGACCGGGATTGTGGCCGGACAGGCCCTGGAACTGTATAGCACGGTCAGCAAGGGTCTGCAAAGCGGCTATCTGTGGCAGCAGATCAGCGATAAGTTAGATTTTTTTAAGGCCTATTTAGAGCATCTGAATCTCCCCATCCATCTCGAACAGGTGAAGGTGGAAGAATTGGTCCAGACCGCTCTGGCCAAGGCCAGCAGCTTCATCTACACCAACAGTGTCGGTCTGGTTAAAGGTTTTACCTCGTTTTTCTTTAGCCTGACCATCATCATTTTTGTCACCTTCTTTTTATTTTTGGACGGCGATGTCTTTATCGAGGAAATCAAAAAATTATCACCGCTCGATGCCGCCCATAACGAAGAGATTTTTGGGGACGTGGAGGCAACTATCAAGGCTACCCTGAAGGGCACGGTGATCGTCGCTTTTATGCAGGGATTTTTAGGGGGGGTGGGCTTCTGGCTGTTTGGCGTGCCGCAGGCCGCGTTCTGGGGCACGATCATAGTCCCGGCTTCGGTGATTCCGGTAGTAGGGGCGGCGTTAATCTGGATTCCCGCGGCGTTGTACCTCTTTTTACTGGGACATCATGGTCTGGCCTTAGGATTAACGCTCTGGAGCGTCATTATTATCGGCTCGGTCGATAACCTGGTGAAACCATATTTTTTCAGAGGCACTCGCCCCACCCCGACCATTTTGGTGTTATTCAGTATCATGGGGGGCATCGGTTACTTCGGGGCCGTAGGCTTTATCTTAGGACCGCTGATTTTGTCCTTCCTGCTATCATTATTACGGATATATCAAATGACTTTCCTGAAACCCCCGCGTCCCGCCAGCGCCCCGCCCGCGCCCCAAGCGCAAAAAAACCCATCCGACGCAGGATCTGCCGAAAAACCACCGCCGTCCTCAACCCCCTAAATTTAAATGCGGGCATAGTAATAATTATTTGAAATATGAAAAGCCTGGTTGCCGAGGACTGATTAATTAGCGGGGCCGCGGCGAAGCCATGATTTGGCTTGACATTCAATTTGAGTTTTTTTAAATTCAATTGATTAAGTTGAGGAGGAAAATGTGTACGCAATCGTTCAGACCGGTGGCAAGCAGTATCGCGTCGCCCCTGGGGACGTCATCCGGGTAGAGAAACTTCCCGGTGAGCTCGGCGATGATATTACTCTGGAACAGGTATTGATGGTCGCGGGTGGCGATGCCTTCCAGATCGGCCAACCCTGGGTGCCAGGAGCAGCGGTGGTAGGCCAGATTCTCCACCAGGGGAAAGGTAAGAAGATTCTGGTCTTTAAAATGAAACGTCGCAAGGGCTATCGCCGTAAGCGTGGTCACCGGCAGCTCTATACCGCTTTGCAAGTTAAAGAAATTAGGATATAATTTTAAATAGTTTGCATCCGGAAACTCCACCGCCCCTGGTGGGAGAAGGCATAAACTCCAAGCTGTTGAGATTATAAAATATTTTTTACCCCACCCTAACCCTCCCCCATCAAGGTGGAGGGAAAAGTGGATTTCCGGTAGGATAGAGGAGGGATTCCCTTGGCACATAAAAAGGCCGGCGGCAGTTCACGCAACGGCCGCGACAGCGCCGGCAAGCGACTCGGAGTCAAACGCTTTAGCGGGCAAGTGGTTAAAGCCGGCAATATTTTGGTACGGCAAAACGGCACCCGCATTCATCCCGGCGAAAATGTCGGTCGAGGGCGGGACTTTACCCTGTTCGCCAAAATCGACGGGGTCGTGGCCTTTGAACCCTGGGGCCGCGATCGGAAACGGGTCAGCGTCTACGCTCCGTAAAGGAGGGGCACTTGCCCCCGGGCGGTTTGCCGATGAAGTAGAGATCACCGTGCGCGCCGGCCATGGCGGTTCGGGGTGCGTCAGCTTCGAACGGCGACGATTTAAGCCGCGGGGGGCGCCGGACGGTGGTGATGGGGGTCGGGGCGGTGATGTGGTGCTGCTGGCGGCCGCCGGGTGCCGCACCCTGAGGGCCTTTCGATATCGTCGTCACTTTCAGGCCGCCGCGGGGCGGGCCGGACAGGGCCAACGTCAGCAAGGGCGTCGGGGCGCGGATCTAGTCATCGAAGTGCCGTTGGGTACCCTGGTATTTGATGCGGACAGCGGCCAACTCTTGCAGGATCTGGCCACCCCGGGAGCACGGCTGACCGTGGCTCAAGGCGGTCGGGGCGGCAAAGGCAATGCCCATTTCACCAGTTCCCGGCAGCGTTCCCCCCGATTTGCCCAACCGGGCGAGCCTGGCCAAGAGCGGCAGTTGTGTCTGGAACTACAATTATTGGCGCAGGTGGGGCTCCTGGGCTGGCCCAACGCCGGTAAAACTACCCTACTAACCCGCCTGACGGCCGCCAAGGCCCGAGTGGCACCCTATCCTTTTACTAGCCTGGATCCTAATCTCGGGGTGCTCCAGAATGACGAGCATGAACCGCTGATCATTGCCGATATCCCCGGACTGATTACCGGTGCCCACCAGGGCCGGGGGCTGGGACAGCGTTTTCTCCGACACCTGCAGCGGACCCGATTGTTGCTACAGCTAGTTGACGCCAGTCAGCTAGACGAACGCCATCCCCTGGCTCCGGTAGAGCAATTAGAAGCGGAACTGCGAGCCTACGACCCCCACTTGCTGGACAAGCCGCGCATCTTAATCCTTAATAAAATAGATCTGTTACCAGAGGATTTCCCGCTGACCGCAGTTTTGGACACCCTGCGCCGACAGGGGTATCGCGGTCTGCCCCTGTCGGCCCTAACCGGGCAGGGGTTGGCGGAGCTCAAGGCCGCCCTGTGGCAGGAATTCGAGTCAGGCAATTATGAGCCGCAGCAAGCACAGTCAGATACGACATCGGATAGTAACCCAGGCCAAACGGCTGGTCATTAAGATCGGCAGCCATGTCCTGACCGCGGCCGAGGGTTTGAACCGGGAGATCATCGCCCAGTTGACCGACCAGATCGCCCACCTCAAAGCCGAAGGCCGCGAAGTGATCATGGTGTCCTCGGGCGCGGTCGCCGCGGGTTCCCGGAAGATGGGGTTGCCGGGACGACCCCAGGGCATCCCCCAGAAACAGGCGGTAGCTGCCATCGGGCAGAGCACCTTGATGCTCACCTATGAAGAGGCCTTTGCCGGTTATGGGCTGAAAGTGGCGCAATTGCTCCTGACCCGCGACGACCTGGCCAACCGGCGGCGTTACCTCAATGCTCGTAACACCTTGTTTACCCTGCTCAATTGGGGCGTCGTGCCCATCATCAACGAAAACGACACCGTGGTGGTGGAGGAAATCCGCTTCGGGGATAATGATAACCTGTCGGCCATGATCGCCAGTCTGGCCGGAGCCGATCTGTTGATTATGCTGACTGATACCGAGGGCGTCTATGACTGCGACCCGCGGCAACACCCCGAGGCCCGGCTCATTCCGCTGGTGGAGAAAATCGACAGCCGTATGGAGAAAGCGGCCAGCGAGTTGCCGGGAGTGCTGGGCTGCGGCGGTATGTCCAGCAAGGTGCAGGCCGCCAAAAAGGCCAGCAGCGCCGGGATTCCGGTAATCATCGCCAACGGCCTGGCTCCGGCCATCCTGGACCAGGTCTGTCGCGGGGCCAATACGGTGGGCACCCTGTTTTTGCCTCAGTTGAAAAAACTTAGTTCCCGGCAGTACTGGATCGCTTACACCTTGAACCCCAGGGGGGAGATCGTCGTCGATGACGGGGCCCGCCAGGTGCTGCTGCACCAGGGCAAAAGCCTGCTCCCGGCCGGGATCGTCAAGGTCAATGGCCGCTTCGGGGTCGGGGCCCCGGTCCGCTTGACTGATGCCGAGGGCCAGGTGTTCGCTATGGGTTTGAGCAATTATTCTTCCCAGGACATCGCCCTGATCAAGGGCCTGAAAACCGCCGAGATCGAACAATCGCTGGGCCACAAGGGCTACGACGAGGTCGTCCACCGGGATAATATGGTGGTGTTCCCTGAATCTTAGGTATATTGAGGTGTTTTATCCATGACCGTCCGTGAGGAAATCATCAAGGCTCTTGATGCCCTGCCTGAGGAAGCTCTGGAGGCTGTTCTGCAGTATGTGAAGTTTATACAGGAGCCGGAGGAGGTTGAGCCTACGGCGGAGGAGCTGGAGGCTATTGCCAAGGGAGAGAAGGCATTTGCTAAAGGTGAGTATGTAAGCTGGGGAGAGATATTAATATAGCTAAATCGGAAAACTAAATCTGAGGGTTAGATAAATGGGGCAACAAAGTGCGGAAGAGCTTCTTGAGCTGGCCCACAGCCATTTGAAACGGGTGCAGACTGCATGAGCTGAGCCCACCGATTGGCAAGATTTAAGCCTTTACGGATTCTACTGCCTAGAGGTGGCGGTAATGGCTGCCGCTAAGCACCTGGGTTGGTCAGTGAAACGAACCCATCCGGACAAGGCGGCAGCGGCGGAGAGATTGTCGAGAGAGCATGGCCTTCCAGAAATTGAAGATCTTATAGTGGACCTTAATTATGCACGCAAGGCGGCCGCATACGGCGATGAAGCCTTTCCTGCGTTAGACGCGGAAGACGTGGCCATCCAAATCGAAGAATATGTCGACGCGGTGACCCGATTAATCAGCAGACCAACGGCGTGAAATTATATTTCAAATTGAAAAGCCCGGTTCAAACATTAGATTCAGTTGAACATCCCAATTTAGTATGTGTGCGGAAATGGCCAAGTAAGGCGGCGCGCCAATGGTCTGAGGAATTCGTTAGGACGGCGCCCAAGCAATTAAATATTGACGCGATCATCGCCGTCGGCTCCGCGATTCGAGATGTTTCCGAAAGTGCCGATATAGACTTTATAGTTATTTACCGAAACAACAAGCCTAAACTTTATAAACCTCCCATAGACGTTGATATTAGAGTATATGAGCGCACTTTGGTTCCAAAGCTATTGTCAAAGGGCCACGAGTTTCTAGGCTGGGCAGTTAAAATGGGGTGTGTAGTTTATGAAAGGAACCAGTACTGGACTAAGCTACGCTCCCGTTGGCTCAATCGGGTGCATTTTCCCTCGCTTGAGGAAGCTAAAGCTCGCGCTGCCAGGGCGGAGAAGCTTTATCAAGAATTTTCTGCCCTAGGCGACCAAGATGCGGCCGATGAACAATTTATTACGATGCTGACCCATCTGGCGCGGGCACGCCTAATTGAATCAGGAACATTCCCGGCCTCGCGCCCGGAACTGGAAAAACAGTTGCTGAGCATTGGGGAACCTGAACTGGCTCAGAAGCTTGCCAAGGCGCTAACTAGACGAGGGAAGGATACAGAAAATCAAATAGCCAGGTAGAAATCGATAATCTAAACTTGAGAATAAAGGAAAATGATGGACATTGCTGCGACGATTAAGAATATGGCCCTGGAAGCCCGGGGGGCGGCCCGGCGGTTGGCGACCCTGCCACATCCGGTGAAAAATCAGGCCCTGACCCTGATTGCCGATAAGCTAGGGCAGGAAAAAGCGGCCATCCAGGCCGAAAACCGGCTAGATGTGGAGGCGGCCCAGGCCTTGGGGCACCCGGCCGCCTTTATCGACCGGCTCACCCTCTCTGACAAGGTCATCCAATCCATGGTCCAGGGCCTCAAGGAAGTGGTGCAACTGCCCGATCCGGTGGGGGCGGTGACCTCAATGTGGCGGCGGCCCAACGGCCTGTTGGTGGGGCGGCAGCGCATCCCCCTGGGGGTAATCGGCTTTATCTATGAGTCGCGGCCCAATGTCACGGTGGACGCCGCGGCCTTGTGCCTGAAAAGCGGCAACGCCATCATCCTCAAAGGCGGCAAAGAGGCCATCCGCTCCAATCTGATCTTGGCCCGGCTTATGGCCCAGGCCTTGGAAGCGGCGGGGGTGCCGGGGGCCGCGGTGCAGGTGGTCCCCACCACCGAACGGGAGGCGGTCACCGAACTCTTAAAGCTGGATGAGTTGGTGGACCTGATCATCCCAAGGGGCGGCGAGGGGCTGATCCGCTTTGTAGCGGAAAATTCCCGCATTCCGGTGCTCAAGCACTATAAAGGGGTGTGTCATATTTATGTCGATGCCGACGCTGACTTAAACCTGGCCAACGAGGTCTGCTTTAATGCCAAGGTGCAGCGCCCGGGAGTCTGTAACGCCATGGAGACCATGTTGGTGCACGAGCAGGTAGCACCGCAATTTCTCCCGGCGATGTTTAAGCGTTTCCGCCAGGCCAACGTGGAGCTGCGGGGCTGCTCCCGGACCCGGGAGATCGACCCCCAGGTCAGACCGGCTACCGACGCGGATTGGCCGGAGGAGTATCTGGACCTGATTCTGGCGGTACGGGTGGTACCGGATGTGGACGCGGCCCTGGATCACATTGACCGCTACAGTTCCAAGCATACGGAAGCGATTATTACCAGGGATTACGATAATGCCCAGCGCTTTTTGAACGAAGTCGATTCCTCGGTAGTCCTGGTCAATGCCTCGACCCGCTTTAATGATGGCGGGGAATTGGGCCTGGGGGCCGAAATCGGCATCAGTACCTCCAAGCTGCACGCCTTTGGACCCATGAGCCTGGAGGAGTTGACCACCACCAAATTTATTGTCTACGGTTCGGGCCAGATCCGACAATAGAGGCACGCGGTGCGCCTGGGACTATTTGGCGGCACGTTTAATCCGATCCATTACGGCCATCTGCGCGCCGCGGAGGAGATTCTGGAGTCCCTGGCTCTGGACCGGCTGTTATTTATTCCCGCGGCGCAACCGCCCCATAAAGATAGCGGGGCCATAACCCCCTTTGCCACCCGATTGGAGATGACCCGCCTGGCAGTCGAGGGCCATCCGGTCTTTGAGGTCTCGGATATCGAGGGCCAGCGGCCGGGCCGATCTTATTCCATTGAAACCCTGCGGCAGTTTCGCGCCGGCTATGGCGCAGCGGCGGAGTTATTTTTTATCCTGGGCCTGGACGCCATCCTGGAAATCAATACCTGGAAGGACTACCGCCAGTTATTTACCCTGTGTCATTTTGTCGTCTTAGACCGGCCGGGATCGGCTCCGGATCAGTTGGCCACGGTTTTACAACAAGAAGTTCATCCGCAATTCCGTTACCAAGCCTCTCAGGAGGCCTTTTGGCATCCGTCGGGCTATCAGGTATTTTTCCGCCGTATTACGCTCTTAGAAATCTCTTCAACCCGCATCCGGCAACTGGCCGGGCAGGGACAATCTATTCGTTACCTCTTGCCGGAAACGGTGAGAAGATATATATTAATAAACAAATTATATCAATAAAGGAGATGATAAAACCCCTGGAGCCAAAAAAAGCAACCGCCGCCAATAAAGTCCAATCCTGCGCCCAGATATTATCTGAAAAGAAGGCCCAAGACGTGGTGATTCTGGATGTTCGAACGCTGTCTTCGTTTGCGGACTATTTTATTATCTGTTCGGGCGGCTCCCGCCGCCAGGTGGTCGCCCTGGCGCAGCACCTGGAAGAAGCCCTGGGGCGCAGTGGGATAAAACCTTTGGGTATTGAAGGCTTAGCAGAGGGACAATGGGTGCTGTTAGATTATAATGAGATCATTGTCCATATTTTTTATCAGCCGGTGCGGGAATTTTACGACCTGGAAGGTCTGTGGGCCGATGCCCCCCGCCAGCTCCTGGAGCCGACTACCGACCTGACTTCTGAGGGTTCAGCAGTGCGGGAATACCGGGCTTAAGCGCGCGGCGTCAATTCCAGAGGAGATATTTTATGCCCAGAACAACCTGGGGACAAAGGCTCTGGATTGTTTTTACAGTCATATGTTTTGTTACCTCCCTGGTTCCCACCCCGGCGCGCAGTTTTTTCGGCGAATTGACCATTGAAAAAGAAAAGCAGTTAGGAGAAGAGTTTTTTCTCCAGCTACAGCAATACTTTAATCTCATTCACGATCCCTTCTTGAATTCTTATTTAAATGCCGTGGGGCAGAAATTAGTGCAGCAGGTCGGGCCCCAACCATTTGACTATCATTTTTCGATCATTGATGATTCCTCCTTGAATGCCTTTGCCATCCCTGGTGGCTATGTCTTTCTCAACACCGGCCTGATCCAATTGATGGATAACGAAGATGAGTTGGCCGGAGTCATTGCCCATGAAATTACTCACATCCATGCCCGCCATATCGCCAAGCGCATGAATAAGGCGAAATTTTCCACCATCGCTTCGTTAATCGGGGGATTAGCCGCGGTACTGATGGGGGGTGCAGCAGCGGGGCCGTTGTTAATGGGTACCCAGGCGGCCAGCGAGTCGGCAATGCTGAAATATAGTCGGGATGATGAACGGGAGGCGGACACCCTGGGATTTAAATGGATGACCGAGGCGGGTTATAATCCGCGCGCCATGATGGCCATATTTAGTAAGATGACCCGCCAGCGCTGGTTCCAGGGCACTGAAATTCCGGTCTATTTGCAGACGCACCCGGGAATGGACACCCGGATTGTCAACATCTCCCACCTGATTGCGACTCATAATATGAACGACCGCACTTCCCAAGAAAGTCCGGGCTTTACCTATTTCAAGCTGCGCCTCCGGGCTTTGTGCAATAGCCCCAACCCGGTAATGCGGGACCTTAAACGCCGGTTGGCCAAAGACCCCAACAATGTGCCCTTATTGTATTGTTTGGGCCTGGTTCATCAACGGTTGGGCCAACGTTCAGAAGCGATCGCCACCTATCAGGCCGCCTTGGCCCAGGATTCACATAATAAAATGATCAAACGGGATCTGGCTGCACTGTACTATGAAAGCAATAAGACTGCCGCGGCCCAAGCGCTACTTGAGGAACTGTTACACAGCAACCCCCGGGATGAGGTAGCCCTTTATTATCTGGGCCGGATCAATCAGGATCGCCAGCACTGGGACGAAGCCCTGGCCCTGTTTGAGAAGGTGCATGCCCTTAATCCGACCTTTTGCGACGTCTATTATAATCTGGGGACCATCTACGGCGAAAAAAAGAACTTGGGACCGGCCCATTATTATCTGGGCCTGCATAGCCGCCTGGCCAAAGACCTGTCCACGGCCCTGTTCCATTTCCGTAAGGCACTTAGCTATCTGGGACCCAATGACCAATACTATCAGAAAACCCAACAAGAAGTGGCCCGACTGGAAAGGATGCGGGTGCGGGTGCGCTAAATGCTCTATCCGGCCCTTTGATGGCGCCAGAATCGAACCAAGTGCTCAAAATGGTGCGCGCGGACGCACCCTAGATTAATATTTTCCAAGGATTACCGTTATGCCGATTTACGAATATCAATGCCAAAAATGTAAGCGGATTTCCGACTTTTTAATCCTCAATCGCGATGAAGTCTTCGATCCGGTCTGCCCCCGCTGCGGCAGTGAGCAGATGGTTCGGGTGATGTCCCGCTTCCGGGCCCGCCTCTCCGAGGAAACCCGTATGGAACGCCTAGCCGATCCGGCCCGCTTCAGTGGGCTCGATGAGAATGATCCCCGGAGTATGGCCAAGTTTCTCAAAAAGATGGGACAGGAAATGGGGGAAGACATCTCCGGCGACGAAGTCGATCAGATGGTGGAAGAGGCCATGGAAGGGGGCGGAGAGGAGTCCGCCGGAGGTCTGGAAGACTATTAGGGCCGATGCGCAAGCCGGATTGATTAGTATATCATATTATTTAACCGACCAGGCAGCCGGCCTCAAAATTATCGTCTCTGACCCGGTAAGCCGTTTAGTATGATCTTGCCAAGTCCATCGCCCACGCCCTGTCAGATTCTATTATTCCTGCCTATAACTTGGATTGAAAAGAGTGCATTTCGGCGTCCGGGGACCAAAAATTATCTTGTGAGCCCGATAGCCAACTGAGGGGACCGCAGTCGATCACGGTCCGGCCGTCCCAGATTATCCTTTACAGAGCCGCTCAGAAGGCAATATAATAACCGATAACTGATTTGATATTTTCTTAAAAATGGATAGAAGCAAGCAACCCATGAGAAAATGGCTGAGACGTACCCTTATCTTAGGGCTAGTTTTGGGGAGCGCCTTAGGTCTGTGGCTCTTCATCGGACCTAAAGCCACGGAAAAACCGGTGCCGCCGGAGGCCTCTACTAATGGCCAGCCAGCTCATATGAATGAGATCCGGCTGACCGAAATTGAAGATGGAGTGAAAAAATGGGTGTTAGTGGCGAAGCGGGCTGATTACTTAAAAGATCAGAATGTGATCCACTTGTCTGACGTGGAGGTCGAGGTCTTTTGGAAAGAAGGCGGCAATGTCAAGTTGTCGGGGGATAATGGCTACATTAATACCAAAACGCGGCAGTTGACCCTGGAAGGAGAGGTTCGGGCCCAGGTTGCAGATTATCATTTTACCTCGGCCCACGTAACTTATATCCCTAAGGAGCGCGCCTTGCTGGCCCGAGGCAAGGTAGAGATCACAAGCCCTCAGGCCCTGGTCCAAGGCAATGATCTCAGGGTTGAATTAAACCATAAGAGCTTGGTCTTACAGGAGCACCTGTTAACCCGATGTCGTTTTTCCGAAAAGCTATGGACTCGTTAAAACACCCCCGACGGGGCATCATCTTGGGCCTGATCCTGGTTGTGGTTCTGGTGCTAGCTCAAGGGGGGTTAGCCCAGAAACCTCAGGATGGAGAGGGCGAATATCCCCTCAATATTACCGCGGCGCGCCTGGAAGCCGATCATCCGCGCCAGCAAATTAGCTTTATCGGTCAGGTAGTAGCTCGCTATAAAGATATGATTCTCTATAGTGACGTGTTGAAAATTTTTTATCAGACCAAGGAAGCCACCTCGGCCACCAAAGCCCCGGCGGCGGAAAAATTCCAGGCTCCAGCAGGCGAATCACCGCTGGACGCAGTCGGGATTGAGAAGATCACCCGAATTGAGGCCCAGGGACACGTGCGCCTGGTTCAGGAGGATAAGGTGGCCACTGGTGACCAGGCAATTTACTATAAGGCCGAGGAGAAGGTGGTACTGCTGGGACATCCCCAACTCTGGCAGGGGGATAATACCTTGAAGGGTGAAGTTATCACCTTTTATCTGAAAGACAATCGGGCGGTGGTGGATAGCGCCCCCCTGAAGCGGGTCGAAGCCATTGTTTATCCCAAGACTAAAACTCCGATCTCAGGGAGAGCCAAACCGTAAATTTGTCTTTGCTTGTTGCCGATAAACAGATATGCATCAGTTGCAGACCCAACATCTGATCAAGAGCTTTAGGGGCCGCAAAGTGGTCAATGAGGTCTCCATTGAGGTCAGAAGCGGAGAGATCGTCGGCTTGCTGGGACCTAATGGGGCCGGCAAGACTACTACTTTTTATATGATCATCGGCATCCTCAAACCAGATGGCGGTAAAATTTTTCTAGACCAAGAAGAGCTGACGGCTTTGCCGATCTACCTCCGGGCCCGCAAGGGGGTACAATATCTCCCCCAAGAACCATCGGTGTTTCGTAAGTTGACGGTAGCCGAAAATATCATGGCCATCCTGGAGACCCTGGATTTGGAGGCCGAGGCCCGTCAACTGCGGCTGCAGGAATTGCTGGGCGAATTGAAAATTACCCACCTGGCGCATAACCGGGCCGATTCGCTCTCGGGCGGCGAACGGCGGCGGGTAGAGATTACCCGGGCCTTAGTAACCTCACCGCGCTTTATTCTGTTGGATGAACCGTTTGCGGGTATTGATCCGCTGGTCCTCAATGATATCAAGAATATCATCGGCCAGTTGAAGCAGCGCGGTTTAGGGGTGCTGGTCTCCGATCACAATGTTCGGGAAACCTTGGGAATCTGTGACCGCGCCTATATCCTCCATGAGGGGGTGGTGTTGGAAGAAGGCCCTCCCGAATACATTGTGGCCAGTGAGTTGGCTAAAAAGATTTACTTGGGAGAATCTTTTCGGTTATAATAAAAATAAGCATGCAATTCAAAATATATGACTAAAGGGCAGAGGAGAAGGTAACCCTCATTACGCCTGATGAGGGATACGTGATAATGGCGCTGGAGATTAAACAGAATCTGAGGCTCACTCAGCAGCTGATTATGACCCCACAGTTGCAGCAAGCTATAAAATTGCTACAACTGTCGCGGTTGGAATTAATGGACGCCATTAATCAGGAGTTGGAAACCAATCCGGTCTTAGAAGAAACGCAAGCTGAGGAAGGCCAAGAACCAGAACCTTGGGAAGCCTCGGCTGAAACCGGAACGGAAGGGGTTATTAATGAGGAGCTCTCTCCGGCCGAAGTAACGGTGGAGAACCTGGTGCGGGATGATTTTGAGTGGGACGCCTATTTGGAGGATAAAAATTCCCCGCCTGTCCGCCAGGAATATGAAGAACGAGAAACACCAGCCTTTGAAAACGTTTACAAACAGGAAGTCTCCCTAAAATCGCATCTTCTGTCACAGCTGCAGCTAGCCGATTTGAATGATCGGGAAAAGTACTTGGGTATCCTGATCATTGGCAACCTCAATGAAGATGGTTATCTGAAAGCTACCGTCGCGGACCTGGCCCGGGAAGCCGGGGTCGAGGTCCAGCAGGTCGAAGCCGTCCTTAAAGAAGTGCAAGAGTTTGATCCGGTAGGGGTCGGGGCCCGTGACCTAAGAGAATGTCTGTTGATCCAGGTGCGCCATCGCAATTTTCAGAATCCGATTGTGGCGCCGATTATCGACCATCACCTCCGGTATTTGGAAAACAAAAATTATCCGGCCATTGCTCGAGATCTGAAGGTCAGCCTGGAAGAGGTTTCGGAGGCAGTTGAACTAATCACCCAACTTGAGCCCAAACCCGGTAGGGGGTTTGATCACGCCGACAGTTGCCATATTAATCCCGATATTTTGGTCTATAAGATAGGCGATGATTATGTGGTAACTTTAAACGATGATGGCCTGCCCCGGCTTCGGGTTAGCTCATTTTATCAAGAGGTCCTGGCCGATCAATCCAAGATTTCCGAGGCAGCCAAGGCGTACATCCAGAATCGTCTTAAGTCCGCGGTTTGGTTTATCAAAAGTATCCAGCAACGGCAAAGGACAATTTATCGGGTGAGCAAAAGCATCGTCAATTTTCAGAGGGAATTTCTGGACCGGGGGATTGCCTATCTCAAACCCTTAACCCTGCGCCAGGTCGCGGATGATGTGCAGTTGCATGAATCCACCATCAGCCGGGTGACCACCAATAAATACATGCATACGCCCCAAGGGGTTTTTGAGCTGAAGTTCTTTTTTAACAGTGGCTTTACCCGTTCCCACGGCGATCAGGTAGCTTCGGAAAGCGTCAAGGAGAAAATTCGCCAGATTGTCCAATCGGAGAATGGGGAACATCCTTACAGCGATCAGGATATTGCTGACATGCTAAAGGAATCCAATATCTTAATCGCCCGACGCACAGTAGCCAAATATCGTGAGATGTTGGGGTTACTTTCCTCCAGTAAGCGCAAAAAACCGGTTTGGCGCAAAAACTCCGGGACCAGCGATACTCTATCCTGAACCCCGCTGCTGCCGATGCTGGGTCCCTCCGGAAATCATGAAATATATTATTTAAAAGTCGATGGGGATGGAGACAGTCTATGCAAATTTCGGTTACTTTCAGGCATGTTGATCCTTCCGAGGCCTTGAAAAATTATGCCATGAAAAGGGTCAGCAAGCTGAAGCGCTACCTAGTTGGTCCGGTCGAAGCCCATGTGGTCTTAGGGACCGAGAAATTTCGCCACCAGGCAGATATCACCATAACCAGCAATAGCCTCAAAATTAAAGGAAAAGAAGAAACCGCCGATATGTATTCGGCCATTGATATGGCCATGGAAAAAATCGAAAAGCAGGTGCGGCGCTTACTGGATAAACCCCGCCATAATAAGTCCATTCAGAATATCAAGACCATGGGGCTGCCGCCGGAAATTATTAGTTCCGAGGCCGACAACGAGGATCATTCCCTGGTGATCCATACCGAACAGGTGGAAGCCAAACCCATGGATCTGGAGGAAGCCTTACTACAGCTCAACCAGGTGAACGACGAGATCCTGGTGTTCAGCAATATCCAGACCGCGGCGTTAAATATCCTCTATCGCCGCCGGGATGGCAGTTACGGCCTGATTGAACCCGAGGTGGGTTAAGAGATTAGGCGAGCTCCGGCATGAAAATTATTGATCTACTTGATAAAAGCCGTATAATTGCGGACTTACAAGCCAAAGATAAAAAGGGCGCCGTGGAGGAACTGGCGGCCACGTTAGTATCCGCAGACAAAACCCTATCTCAGGCCAAAGTCGTAGAAGTGTTGCTGGAGCGCGAACGCTTGGGGAGTACGGGTATCGGCGATAACATTGCTATCCCTCATGGTAAGCTAAAAAATCTAGGGCAACTAGTCATCAGTTTTGGCCGCAGTCGGACAGGAGTCAATTTCGATTCCATGGATGGCAAACCGACACATCTGTTCTTTCTGTTGATGGCTCCGGAAAACTCGGTAGGCATTCATCTCCGGGCCCTGGCCAAGATTTCGCGCATGTTAAAAAACCCGAGCTTTCGACAGAAGTTGATGGAGGCCTCTGATGCCGAACAGATCTATAGCTTAATCGCAGAAGAAGATGCGCTGTTGGGTTAGTTAGTGTCCATCCGGAAACTCCATAATTCCCTCTCCCCGTTGGCAGGGAGAGGGAAGATCTAAGGTTTCTGGAGGAACCCTAGTTAGCAGGCCATTACAAAATCCTTAATCGTCAGTGCCACCGCCGGGATGGTGCCGTCCGTTACGCTTCCCCAGGAAGTCCTGGGAGATAAACTAAAAATTTCAACTGGTGGTCATTGACTCCGCAACCCCCTAACAGTCAGATCGAATATCCGGTGGTGATTATCACCGGCCTGTCAGGATCGGGCAAAAGTACCGCCCTGCGGGCGCTGGAGGACATCGGCTTCTTTTGCGTTGATAATTTGCCTCTCGGTCTCCTGTCTAAATTTTTACAACTCCAATCCCAGGTGCAAAAGGACGATTTCAAAGTCGCACTGGTGATGGACGTGCGCACCGAGCACTTTCTCTCTCACCATGATAGCGTATTCCGCAAGTTGCGCGAAAAACGTTTTCACCTGTATCTAGTATTTCTCGAAGCTACGGACGAGGTGCTGATCCGACGTTTCAGTGAGACCCGGCGGCAGCATCCGCTGGCCGATCAAGAGCCGATTCTTAAGGCCCTGCGCAATGAACGGGAACAACTTAAAAGCCTGCGGGATACGGCTACCCGGGTGATCGATACCTCCTATCTTACCAGTCATCAACTGCGCGAGTTAATGACTCAAGAATTTAGTCAGATGCTCACCAGCCCGCGGTTACATCTGCATCTTATTTCCTTTGGCTTTAAATATGGCCTGCCTCCCGAGGCCGATATCGTTATGGATGTGCGGTTCCTGCCCAATCCTTATTTTGTTAAGGAGTTAAGTGAGATGACCGGCAATCAGGCCCCGGTCCAAGACTTTGTCCTGAATCAGGCCGAAACCAATACTTTCCTCAACCATTTTTTCCCCCTGCTGGATTATCTGTTACCCCTTTATCATAAAGAAGGCAAAACCCACCTGACCGTAGCCTTGGGATGCTCCGGGGGAAAACATCGGTCCGTAGTCATCGCCAATGCCCTCAAAAGGCATTTGAGTCAGCATAAATTTCTGATTACCATCAATCATCGTGATATTACCAGGGGATAGGAAGCGGTTGCTATGATCGGCGTGCTCATCGTTACTCACCGTCAACTGGCGGAGGCTTTGTTGTCAACCTGCGAACTGATCCTGGGCTATATGGAAGGAGTGCAGGCGGTTTCTTTAGAACCCGATGACCCTCCCGAAGATTCTCGCCAACAGATTGCTAATGCCATAGCCCAGCTCAACAACGGCGACGGGGTAATAATCATCACGGATATGTTTGGCGGCACCCCCTCCAACCTGAGCCTATCATTTCTCAAAAACGGCCAGGTAGAGGTGGTGACCGGCGTCAATCTACCGATGTTAATGCGGCTCGGGCAGATTAAGCAGGGCGAGAATCTGAATTTGCAAGAAGCCGCTCTGGCCCTGAAACAATCAGGTCAGAGAGGGATTTCCGTCGCCAGCGAAGTCCTCTCCCAGAAATGAGCGGTTGTCCACCGCTGGGCTTTCGTCTGGCCAGAGCGTCAGACTTACTGGCCATTTGGGCTATTGAACGGGTATCTTTCCCCAGCCCCTGGCCCCGCACGAGCTTTGAGGAAGAATTAAACAATCCTATCAGTTACATCTTGTTAGCTACCTCGTCCCCGCCTGCCTCTGAGGAAATCTGGGGCTACGTGGTTTATTGGGTGGTTGCCGGTGAGATGCACATCCTTAACCTGGCGGTCCATCCGGCTTACCGCCGCCAGGGCATTGCCCGTCGCTTGCTCCAGGAAGCCTTGCATCGGGCCTGCCAGCTAGGGGCAAAGGCGGCCTGGCTGGAGGTGCGGCCTTCCAATCAAGCCGCCCAAGCTCTTTACCGAGATCTTGGTTTTAAGCCGGTGGCCAAACGCCGGCGCTATTACCATAATACTGGCGAAGATGCCCTGATCCTGGCCCTATCCTGGGGATAATCGATTATCAGCTAAATTTTACCACTTACAATCATAACCTCCCGAGAGCGCCCCTCCCAACTGCCAACAACGTTGTGAGGCGAATCATAGCCCTTATACTAAATGGCTATCAACCCCGCCACTGGTTAACAAATCCACCGATTACTTTACAAACTGTAAAAAAATTCGGCAGCCCAGGGTCTAAGCCTAAGGTTGGCAATCCGGCCCGATCATATAATTAAGGTGTTAATTCAATTGCTTGGTTCCCAACCCAATAAAAATCGGGGTTGGCACCAGGGTTGCAAAAAATTTTCACTGAATAAAGCTTATTAAATTTTTCTAACCCAGGTTTTTTGAGCCAGCTTAAAACGGAGCGTCTAATCCTTAAAAGCCACCAATAACCTGCCTGAATTTCGCCGATAGCCTCCTTTGCCAAAGGGGGGGTAGGGGGACGGAAATTCTCCCCCCGGGACGTCAATCTGACGCCCGCCGCCTTATCCCCCGATTCTCCCCCTTTCCCTCCTTGAACTGACAGAGACAACTATTATTTCGCAGGTTCGACGTCGAGCCATTCCAGGCCCTGGAGTGGTTGTCTTCTCAATTCTTCCTAAAATTTTTAGGTACTGATTTAATTTTACATCTAGACGCAGTTTATGGTAACATAGTTAAATACCAGCATTCGTTGGCACTAGAACATGAGCTGATTGCTGTGGTTGGACATCAGGAGATAAATCCGAATTGCGGTTGACGGTTAAATAAGACGATATTAATTATTCGGAGGCTGATAGGATGGAAGAATATCGGAAAAAACAGGCGGTCCTCTGCGTGCTAGTTTTTATATTTTTTGGCTTGGCGGCCCTTAACTTTAATGTCCTGGTCACTGTTTTAGCGGTGCTGACCGCCTCCGCGGTGGCGATTTATGCTTCGACCTTGGAACCGGAACGCCCGCCGGAGGAACATCACCATTAACCTGAAGTTCGGTTAGCGCGGCGCGTCTTTTAACCAACGGCCCTGAACCTAAGCAGGAGGGTAGCATGCGCATTGCTCTGATCGGCCAGGCGGCATTCGGCGCTGATGTGTTTAACAAGTTAAGAGAGCGAGGGCAGGAGATCGTCGGGGTGTTTTGTCCGCCCGACCCGCCCAAGGGCAAATTAGATCCTCTCAAAGAAGCGGCTCAAGCCGCCGGGGTTCCGGTTTTTCAACCTCCGCGGATGAAAGACCCGGAGGCTGAAAAGCAGATGCAGGCGTTAAACGCGGATCTGGGCGTTCTGGCCTTTGTCACCGACATTGTCCCGCCCCAAGTGTTCAACCTGCCGCGCTTAGGCAGCATCTGCTACCACCCCTCGCTACTCCCCAAGCACCGCGGGGCCTCGGCCATCAACTGGGCGGTGATCTACGGAGATAGCAAAACCGGCCTGACCATCTTCTGGGTGGATGAGGGCATTGATACCGGCGAGATTCTGCTTCAGAAAGAGGTAGAGATCGGCCCGGATGAGACCACCGGTACGATTTATTTTAACAAGCTCTATCCCTTAGGAGTGGAGGCGGTGGTGGCAGCGGTGGAGTTGATCCAGGCCGGTAGCGCGCCGCGTATTCCCCAGGATCATGCCGCCGCCACCTATGAACCCCCGTGTGACGAAAAAGTCAGCGGCATGGATTGGAATATTCCGGGTCGGGCCTTATATGATTTTATCCGCGGCTGCGACCCGCAGCCCGGCGCCACCACCACCTGGCGCGGCGAAAAGGTAAAATTCTACAACGCCGCTTACAGTGCCGCCTGTCACAGCCACACTCCAGGGGAGATCCTGGAGGTCGGCCCGACCAGCCTCACGGTGGCGGCGCGCGGTGGCACTTTGAAGATCAAGCGCCTGCGCACCAAGGACTTAGGCAAGGTCAAGGCGGAGGACTTCATTAAGGCCAAACAACCTCAGGTGGGGGAGCGCTTCGGCACCTAATGCCAGATCATAACGCAAAAAATAGAGTTATCCCTGTAGGGGAATTCCGAGGAGGGGATTACCAAAATCTATAACACACATTGAAAAAGTTTTATTGTTAAAAATAATCAAGGAAAATCTAGCTTACACGCAAAGTTGCGTGAATGATTACAAAATTACGTGTACCCGCTCGGCACCCAAGGAACTGGAAACTCTAGAACCTTCCTTGCTTAACAGAATCCTTGGTAAGATTGAAGAGTTATCGAAATATCCCCGACTTTAGGGCTGACGCAAGATACAAGAAAGAGAAAACTTATGGTGATTAAGGGTGGGTAATTATCGGGTAATCGACGCCATCCTTGATACTGGCCGCACCCTTGACAGCATTGGCATCCACATCGAAGCCAAGCTTACCAAAGTTTTGCGTAGTAGTTCTGGCTGTCGATGACCGCTAAGCGGAGAGACCATGAAAAAAATCGGCATCTATTATCACCCCTCCTTTAGTCGCAAAAGTTACATGACCATTGGTAACCGCCTGCGGGATTTCCCGGAAGCCCTGGAAGATTTGCTTAAAAAGCCCAATGTCCAAATGTATGAGTGCCCCCGCGTGTCCGAGGAACTGATTCTCAAGGTCCACGATGCGGCCATGATCCCGGCGGTGGCTCGGGATCCATTTTGCAGCACGGCCTATGAGTCAGCCGGCGGCGTCGTCGCGGCCATGGAGGCCCTGGCCCGCGGGGAGCTGGACCGGGCCTTCTGTTTTATCGGCGCTGGCGGCCATCATGCCGGCCGCCGACAATTCTGGGGGGCCTGCTGCTTCAATGATGTGGTCCTGGCCCTTACCCAGGTGCGGGAGAACAGTTCCTGGCAGCGGTTTGCCATTGTCGATACCGATGCGCATCACGGCGATGGCACCCGTGACCTGATCAAAAACGACCCGGAGGTTTTACACCTCTGTTTCTGTGGCAATAACTACCAATCCCCGGACGGCACTAAGATTGATGTTGATGTTTACAGTTTAGGCTGGCAGCCCCAGGTAAATTCTCTTTACGTCGAAGCCGTGCGTCGTCACCTCCCCTTAATTCCTGCCTTTCATCCCGACCTTTTGGTCTGGTACTTCGGCTTCGATACCCATAGTGATGATTATGGTTCCTTGGGCCTTACTGAACCAGCCTTCTTCGAAATCTGTGACCTGATGTTATTTGTCTCCACCGAGTGTGGCATACCCTTACAAGTTGTCCTGGGTGGCGGGTCGCTGCCTCATCTGGCCACGGCCCTGATCCCGGAAATTATCCAACGTCTGGCCGCGGCTTAATTTTGGCCTTAGTAAATTAAGCAGATTAAACATAAGTTACGGGCCTCGTGATCAACCCAGGCACTTAACCAATCATCGACCTACCAACGGCCGGAGTTAGGCAAATATCTTTACGCTGAGGCATAATGGCAAGACAACCATGATTCGGCCCTGTGACCAGCATGATTTTGAGGCAATCTATGCCATCATCAACGAAGCTGCCGAAGCCTACCGCGGTGTTATTCCTGCCGACCGCTGGCACGAGCCTTACATGCCTCGGGATGAACTCCTACAAGAGATAGAGGCCGGGGTGGTTTTTTGGGGATCTGAAGAAGCCGGTGAGTTGCTTGCGGTAATGGGACGGCAAACGGTCCAAGATGTAACCCTAATCCGGCATGCTTACGTCCGTACGGCTAAGCAAAAGCAGGGTTTCGGGGGCCAGTTACTAACAGCCCTGTGTCAGCAGAGGGAGCAACCCATTTTGGTCGGCACCTGGGCCGCGGCCATCTGGGCCATCCGCTTTTATGAGAAGCACGGCTTTCGTTTGGTATCCCCGGCTGAAAAAGACCGGCTATTGAAAAAATATTGGTCGATTCCGCCCCGACAGATTGAGACCTCGGTAGTGTTAGGTAATCAGACCTGGTTCCGGCGGTATCGGTTAGTGCCCCAGAATAACTGACCTGGCTTTCCAAAGCCAGGCTTGGTCAGAATCACGCCAACGCTAGCAAACTGGCTGGCATTTTTGCCCCAGATAGCAAATCTGTGACTACCTCACCATTTTAGTTAGAGATCCGCCCCTTAAAAAACTATAAGGAGGGACCATCATGAAAAAACTGCTTGCCATTGATGGAGGCGGTATCAGAGGTATAATCCCGGCGCTGGTCCTGGCAGAGATCGAGGGCCGGACCAACCGCCATATTGCCTCCTTGTTCGACCTGGTGGCCGGGACCTCTACCGGCGGCCTCATCGCTCTGGCCCTCAGCCGAGACAATGGTCACGGCTCTCCCCAATACTCGGCCTCGGACTTGGTTGAGCTTTACGAAAAACGCGGGCGGGAGATTTTTTCCCGTTCCTTTTGGCAAGGGGTTAGCTCGGTAGGCGGCATATCGGATGAAAAATACTCGCATAAACCTCTGGAAGCTATTCTCAAAGACTATCTGGACGACGAGCCGCTGGGGGCTGCGCTTACCAAGGTGCTAATCAGTAGTTACGAAATCCAGCTCCGCCAACCCTTTTTTTTCAAGAGTTGGCGGCCCGAGACCCGTTCCATTCTGATGCGACAGGTAGCCCGGGCAACCTCGGCCGCGCCAACCTACTTTGAGCCCGCCCTGGTCGCGGTCGAAGGCAGCACCCTGGCCCTGGTGGACGGCGGGGTTTATGTCAACAATCCGGCCATGTCGGCCTATGCCGAAGCTCGGCGGCTGTTTCCGGAGGAAGACGCCCTGGTCATCGTCTCTTTAGGCACCGGAGAATTGACCCGTCCCATCTCTTATAACGAAGCCAAAGACTGGGGCCTGATGCAATGGGCGATCCCGATGCTCAACTTGGTCTTTGATGGGGTCAGTGATGCGGTTGATTATCAGCTCCGGCAGATTCTGGGCGACAAATTCTTTCGATTTCAAACCCGCCTGGACACTGCCAATGACGACTTGGATGATGCTTCTAGCGCCAACCTGCTGGCCCTGAAAAAGGAGGCCGAACTTACCATTAAAACCCAACAGGCCGATATTGCGGCGGTCTGCGAGCTGTTGTTAGAGCAAACTTAAAAAACCTTGCTTACCCGAAATTATTCACTCTTAAGGTTGTAAGGGTAAGGATATATCAGAAACTACCAGGAGGTATTCTAAAATGAAACAGGTATTAGTCATACTATGGGTAGGGGGATTGCTCTTGCTGGGCGGTTGTAGTGTCAATCAAGACTTTGTGCGGGGGGTGGATGGTTATACTCAGATTATTCTACCGGAATACAAGGCTTACATCGCAAAAGACCCGCAGCTTAGCCCGGATACCAAAAGGATTCGCCTGCAGAGCGCGGACAAGTTCCAGCAACTGGTAGATGATGCCAAGCTGAAGTGAGTTGCTGGTTGTAAGTTTTACTAGTTTTAGTTTTTAGTTATGAAAATATTATTTAACTGTCAACTAGAACTTCCAACTAAAACTCTCAACTAAGGAGAGATGCCATGCCTGAGTTAAATCGGCTTCGAGATGAGCTTTTCTCTCTGCTCAAAGATGAGGTTAAGGACTTATGGGTCTCGGAAGACCAAGCTTTCCTGCAGGAGTTGGCCACCGATATGGCCCGCGAGAAGCTGCTAGCTGTTAATTCTGATAACCCCCAAGAGCACGAAAGAAATCTGCAACATCTGGCGGCTACCCTGCAAGGGGAAGTGATAAGAAGAAAATTACAGCTTAATCAGAAAGGAAAGGACATATTTGTCCGCGTCGTAGGGATGGTGATCAAAACCGTGGCCCTGCCCGGTCTGGGCATCCTCCTCTAAGTGATAGTTCCAAGTTTTAATTTTAGTTCTCAATTTTTGGGCCATACCAACTAAACCTCGCCACCATTGAATATTCCCAAAACTAAGGAGAGGAAGCCATGCCAAAAGTCAAATTGACCCCAGCCTTAAAGGATGAGTATCAACAACTCTTTGATAGTTGCATCATTCGGGATGAAAAAATAAGCGAGGTTGAGGCAATTCTAAATAAATTAATCGACTATCGAAACCGCTATCTGGCTGTCGGCGAGCCGCTGGGCATCCCCTGGTATTTCATTGCGGTAATTCATAATATGGAGTCTTCTCTTAATTTTGCCCGGCATCTCCATAACGGCGACCCCCTCAGCGCCAGGACAGTGAATGTGCCGGCTGGCCGCCCTAAACAGGGAAATCCACCATTTAGTTGGGAAGAAAGTGCCACTGACGCCTTAAAGCTGAAGGGCTTGCATAACTGGAGTGACTGGAGTTTGCCAGGAGTGCTTTACAAACTGGAAGAATACAATGGCTGGGGTTACCGCCTCTACCACCCCCATGTCCTGTCCCCTTATCTCTGGAGTGGTTCCAACCAGTATGTCAGTGGTAAATATGTGGCCGACGGCCGGTGGTCGGATGTGGCGGTATCCAAACAGATCGGGGCTGCGGTCTGCTTGCGGCGCCTGGCCGAACTAGGGATGATTGAGTTATTGCAGGCCCCTATCATAGCAGTAGCCGAAAAAGAGGTAGCACCTGGCGTTCCGGAAGCACCGGCTGAACCTTTACTGCGCTATTCCGACACTGAATCATCGACCATCACTGAAAATCTTCAGGTCTTTCTGAATACGATCCCGGGTATCTTTGTCAGGGTCGATGGCTATCCCGGCCAAAGGACCTCGGCGGCCTTCAAAAAAGTTACCGGCTATTACATTTATGGAGATCCTCGGGGCGAGACATAACAAACCATTTGAACTTCCGCTGGGGCTGGGTTATGCTTACCTGCCAGACGGGTTCAGATTCCCGCTCTGGGTCAGTCTGGCAAGAACGAATATCAAATAACCAGCCAAGAAAGGATTAGATCGTGGAGCTTCCCGAATACGTCAGCCTGGAAGAAGTCAAAAGGGTATGTCAGGAACTCAATATTCGTGATTGGACCATCTTAACCGAGGCAAAAGTGCAGATCGAAGAAGCCCGGGTAATTATGGAACAGATTGATCTGGGGGGGATGGATATCCCGGTGGAAGATTTTTGTACGGGGCTGGAAGTAGAACTTGAACATGGCCTAAGATTCAAGGAGGCCAATGTTACCAATAATCATCCCATCCTGACCGCGAAAATCGTCCTGGCCCATTTCAAAGAGTCTCTGGATTATTACCAGCGCCTGGAAGTAGCCGAATTGGAGGGCGATCTGCTTAAGGCCGTAAAGGCCCAGAATTGGACCAAGGTCGAACGCATTTATAAGGAACTGGCCCACGCCCGGCTTGCCCTTAGTCAGGCCGAAATCAGGCTGTTAAGCTGAGGTCCTGATATTTCCCTTGTGGTCTCGTTACCTAAATGCTGAGGGTCGGTGGCACAGATAGAAGCAAATAGCTGGCGGAGAGAGAGGGATTCGAACCCTCGGTGGAAGTTTCCTCCCACACTCGCTTAGCAGGCGAGCACCTTCGGCCAACTCGGTCATCTCTCCGTGATATCGGGCCGGATTATTTGGCTTGGCAAGATGTAGCGTTGCTTAAATTTTCTCAGGTTCGGGAGCCTTTGTCAAGGTTCTATCTGGTCCAAGATAGATTTCCGCTACATGTTCGATCAAAATACCCCATCTGACAGGACCCGGTCATAGACCGCCTCTACGGCTTCGGCCATATGGGTAAGAGAATAGCGGGCCTGGACTAAAGCCCAGCCCTGGCGACCATAGGCTTTAGCCCGCTTTGGCTGGCGCATCAAGGTCAACAGGGCCTGGGCCAGGGCTTCCGGGTCTCGGGGTGGCACCAGCAAGCCGTTCTGACCGGGGGTGATGATTTCCGCAATGCCCCCAAAATTGGCGCCGATCACCGCTTTGCCCATGGCCATGGCCTGGAGCAGGGCTTGGGGAACGCCTTCGTTGGCATAGGAAGGCAACACCACCACGTCCATCCGGGCCAGCCAGTCGGCTACCTGCTCCTGGTGCCCGGTCAGCCACACCCTTTCAGTCAGTCCCAGAGACTGAACGCGGTTGCGGATGACTTCCCGATAGGGACCGTCGCCGACGATTAGCAGATAGGCCGGTTCGCTGGCCGCAACCACCTGTTTCAGGGCCTCCAGCAGGTAAAGATGTCCCTTCCAGGAGCGTAACACCGCGACTATCCCGACAATGAAGGCCCCTTCGGGCCAAGCTTGAGGTAACGAGGTCCAGACTGGGGCCGGGCGAGGATAAAATTCGGTCAGTGACACTCCGGTGGGGATAGGGTAAATACGTGCGCCCGGCACTCGGGCCTGCTCCATAATTAGATTCTTGATGGCCTGGCCGGTAGTAATCACCGCGTCTGGAGTCTGATAAAGCAGGCGGGTGGGCCAGGTGGTCTGAATCGGGGTAGTCAGATGCCGGGTGCGGATCAGCCGGGGGCGACGCTGATTAGCGCGCCTTGATAGATTGGCAGTGGCCACCAGCCCGATCCAGCTATCCAACGAACTGTGGGTATTGATAATGTCCACCGCTTCCGCCCGGCATACCCGGCGTATGGCCCAGATCGCTCTCAGGTTGGCCAGTCCGCCAAACTCAAGGTTTACTCCCGGAAATCCGGCCTGACGGCTACGTTGCCATAATTGTCCCCGCGGATCGGCCCCGATGAGCAGCCGGTGGCCCCGATCCCGCATAATCTGGGCCTCGGTCAGGATGCGCCGTTCCTGACCGCCCCAGCCCCGCGAAGACTCGGTATGGAGAATGGTGTAGGTTCGGGGTTTAGAGGTCATGATTGCGGAGGTCTTGGCACCAGGGACTGATAGAGAGCCTCTATCTGCCGCAACATGGCCTGCTGGGAATATTTTTGGGCAATTGTTCCCCGGGCCTGTTGACCCCAGGCCAGGCGGAGATCAGGTCGTTGATAAAGCTTGAGGATGGCTTGCGCTAACGGCTCAGGCTGGCCCGGTGGCACCAGACAACCATTTTCACCGTCTATAATGACCTCGCGGGAGCCACTGACTTGCGTCGCCACTACCGGCAGCCCGGCGGCCATGGCTTTAAGGAGCACTAAGGGCAATCCTTCCCATAGCGAGGGCAAGACAAAGACATCCATGGCCCGGTAGAGCTGGGGCAGATCCCGACGGGTTCCCAAGAAATGGACCAGGTCGGCCACCCCCAGTTCCTGAGCCTGGGCACGCAGCACCTCGGTTAAACGCCCGTCGCCCACCAACAGCAGGGTTAAATCAGGGATGGCCTGCCGTAACTGCGGCAACGCGGCCAGCAGATATTTTTGTCCTTTTTGCTCCTCCAGGCGGCCAATGGTACCCACACAGAAACCGGTAATCCCAAGCCTGGCCTTGGCCGCCTCGGGGCTTTCAGGGATGTCTAATTCTTCTACCCGGATGCCATAGGGCAGCAGCGTCAGCCGAGAAGCCGGAACCCGATCGTAGTGCCGGACATCGTCCCATACCTGCAAGGAACCGACCAGCAGGCGATCGGTTAACCGCCCGAGCAGGAAATTCCATAGACAACGATGGAATTTAACCCGAGTATAAGAATTATGCACCGAAGCAACTACGGGCAGACCCAGTCCCAACGCGGCCAGCCGGCCATAGAGGTTAGGATGGTAGAGGTGGGTATGCAGAATATCGGGCCTTTCCTCTCGGAGCATGCGCCGGATGGCGGCGACTATCTTAACTCCCCAGGCGTGTTTAAGATCCAGACCCAGACTAAGCACCTGGTGCCCGGATCGGCTGAGCTCCGTGCCGACCGGACCGGGAGCGCCGATACAAGCCACCTGGACCTGGAACCGGGACGCATTCAGTCCCTTGACCATGGCCGCGACCAGATCCTCGGCGCCGCCCACCGGCAAGGTAACCAACAGGTGTAGGATTTTAATCTTCGGAGAAGACATACCTAGGTCGTTCGGGGTTTAAGGTGGCTGGCAATAGCCCGGAGCCTTGTGGTCACCTATTTCTCCCCGGTGGAGCATTGTTTAATCAACTCAACTCCGGCCGAATCAATACCGCGTACGGTCTCGGGGTCAGCAATCAGATAATGGTCTCCCGTAAAATATTCCAAGAATTAGCTTAATTATACCAGAATCGGGCCTCAGGGAAGAAAATTTTCGGACAGCTGCGGTCCGATATGTTAAATTATAAAGATAAACTTAAGCGGGAGGTAGCAATGCTGATTATCCGATACTTGATTGTTGTTCTGGTGGGTCTGGCCCTGATGAGTCCTTACCCGGCCTGGGCAGATAAAGTCCAAAAATCCTTGCAAAGCGCGGCCCGCAATTATTTTCGCCAAGCCATGATGCTGGGCACGGATGGCAAGGATGAGGAAGCCCTGCGCGCCTTACAACAGGCAGTCAGTTGTGACGCCAATTTTTACGAGGCTTACAGCATGATGGGTTCCAGCCTGGAACGTCTGGGCCGCTATTCCGAAGCCGAAGCGGCTTTGCGTCGGGCGGTCCAGATCAAACCCGATTATGTCGAAGGACATTATTATCTGGGAGTATTTTTACAAGAACGGGGTCGAACCCAAGAGGCCGAACAAGCCTTTCAAAAGGCGAAGCAGTTGCAGCGCTAAACATCAGAAATTATCACTGGGTGGCTCGGTTTTTTGTTATTTTACTTGGGAAGATAAACTATCAAGCGATTGCGGTTATCCGCGGTCTGGTAATAAACGATAGATTCGGCCAGGCGCCGCACCAGACAGATACCCAAACCGCCGATGGGTCGGGACTCTAAATTCTGGTCAGTCTGGGGGCAATAATCATGGAGGGGATTGAAAGGTCGGGCGTCATCTTCTATGATCAGGCGTAATCTGGGGCCCTGCTGCTCCAAGGAAATATCAATGCGGCCCGGCTGCCCGGGTTCATAGCCATGATTGACAATATTGACAAACAGCTCTTCGGCGACCAGCTCCAAATGGGCCCTGGAACGCTCCGGCAGGCACCATTCCCGGGCTTGGGAAGCCAGGGCCTGATTAAGCCGGGCCAGGTTTTCGGGCCGATTACTCAGGCTCAGACTCATCGCCATTATAACTCGAGAGCCTCCTCCTGAGAGTTATAGATTTGAAATATCTGGGTAAATCCAGCCATGTCGAATACTTCCCGAACGGTTTCGGTAAGTCCGCAGAGACGCAAGAGCCCTTGATGACGATTCATCGCCTTGGCCAGGGCCAAGAGCACCCGCAATCCCGCGCTACTGATATAGTGCACCCCGGACATGTTCACCAAAATCCGAGGTTGGTCTTGAATGGTCTGAAATTTCTCTTCCACGGTCTTGGCCGTCATGGAGTCAAACCGGCCACTTAAGGTTACAATCACAAAGCCTTGATCCTCGTTCCGCTTAATCTTCACTTTTGCCCTCCATTTTTAAAATCATTAAAGTCATATCATCGCCTTGGGCGACCCGCAGGGAAAAACCCTTTACCTCCGCCAAAGTGTCATTTACTAAGGCTTGGGGGTCCTCCTGTTGTCTGATTTTTATGATCTGCTCTAATCGGGACAGTCCAAAATCTTCGCCTTGGTTACTCTGGGCTTCCGTGATGCCATCGGTATAAAGTACCAATAGATCATTGGGGTTGAGGACAACCTGTTTCTGCTCGTAGCCGGCGGCGGGATCGATTCCCAAAGCCATGCCGGTGCGCGCCAGTTTTTCCACCCTACCGTCGGCTTTGAGCCACAGCGCCGGGAGATGGCCGCCATTAGCATAAAGCAAGAGGCCGGTCCGGGTATCCAGGACCGCAAAAAACAGGGTTACAAACATACAGGCCGGATTTTCTTCAGAGAGCTGTTGATTAACCCGCGCCAACATGGTGGCTGGCCGCCAATCCTGGCAAGAGATGCCCCGGATCAGGCTATGCACCGATGACATAAATAGGGCGGCCGGCATGCCTTTATCAGAAACATCGGCGATTACCAGGGCCCACTGATGGGGATCGATCTGAAAAAAGTCATAAAAATCGCCGCTGACCATCTTGGCCGGGATGTTATGGGCATAGAGACAGAAGGGTTCGCCCTGCGGAAAGCGGGTCGGCAAAATGCTCTCCTGGATCTGGCGGGTAAATTCCAGCTCTTTGTTCATGACCTCCTGTTTCAGCCGTTGGGCCTGTAGGGCCTTTTGGGCAATCACTACTCCGCCCAGGGTAAACAGCAGGATGATGGAACTGCTGATAATGGCCAGCCGCAGAAAAATGGGCGCCACCATGGCTTCCGCTTCAGCCGAGGGAATGGACACCAATACCGACCAGTGTCTGTCGTCTAAGGTCACCGGGGTAAAGGCGACCAGGTAATCTTCGTGCCGATTACTATAAACTCGGGTATATTCGCCGCACCCTTCCTCGCCGCGCAGGATGTGCTCTCTTTCCAAACGACAGAGTTCTTCAGACTGGACACAGGCTTGGGATAATTTACCCAATTGCTCCAGGTTGGGATGACCGACCAACCGCCCATAGCCATCCACCATCCAGGCATAGCCGTGGTCGCCCATCCGCACCGGCTGGATATAAGCCTCACTGATATAGCTCAGGCGGACATCGGTGCCCAACACCCCTAAAAATTTCTCTTTATCATCCAGGATGGGGACGGCAATAATCAAGGCCCGAAAACGATCCTTGACATCGCTATAGCGCTGGCCGCCGGCGGTAAGGTAATCGGAAATGGTCGATTTATGGGTCCGCTGGATTTTCTGAAAATAAGGGCGGAAGGAAAAATCCTTGCCGATCACCCCTTCCAGGGCCGAGGCCGGGTTCATATAATTACAGATGCCGTTGGCATCCAGGCGAAAGATGGTTACCCGCCTCACCCCCATGCTCTCCCGCACCATGCTAACGATGTGATCGGCGATGGGATCCATCTGCTGCACCACCTTGAGACGGGCCAACAGAACCAATTGTCCTTTCAAAGTTTCAAAGAAATCCCGGATATTTTTGGCCGTCTGCCGAGCCAGGATCAATTCTTGATTCTGAACGACGGCTTTGATCTCCCGCAGAGCATGACGGTAAACATTGTAGGCCCCAAAAAGGACCAGCGCCATGGCCGGGAGCAAAACCAGCAAGACTAGGACAACCGTTTTACGCATCGCTCCCTTACGATACCAATCGGGCTTTCGACTGCTAACCGCATTTAGAGATGGTGAGAAGAGATCAGAATTTTATTTAGAACACATCCATTTAACCATATTATGCGTGAAAAATCAACTTGATAAATCGCCCTCAAGAGAATTTAGTTTTTCATCCGGGAACTCCCCCCCTGCTGGGGGGGAGTTGGGGGGAGGGGGGGTGGTAATTTTAACATATTGAGATCATACAATATTTTTCACCCCCACCCTTACCCTCCCCCATCAGGGGAGAGGAAATAATGGTTTTATGGATGGACTCAATTTAGCGATCAGGGTGGATAAGTTAAATTCCACTATCCCCCTTTTCCTAAACAAAAGCAGGATAAAGGGCATAAAATAACCAATCGCGGCATTAACCCTGGACAAATGCCCGGCTTTCGGGACCCACTAAAAAAATTCGGGGTTTGGGTTGACAAAATTCCAGATAAGTTTTATATTGAACATTAGTTCAAATAAGAAACCCAATGAAACAATAATTAACTACTGTTATCGGCTTAAAACCCGTTTAGAAGAGTTGAATTGAGTTGCGCTCGGTTAGCCGCTGGACGGTTAAAACAAAAACATAAAGGAGAAGGATAATGCCAGGAGGCGGTAAAAATAAAGGTGGTCGTGGTTCAAGAGGAGCTGGCCGCGGCCAAGGTTCAGGCTGGTGTCAGGGACAGGGCCGGGGCGGCCAGGGTCAAGGTGCAGGTTTTAGACCGGGTGAGTACGGCGGTGCCGCGCCGTTGAATAATTACGGCTCGCGCTCGCCAGCCGATGGCCGGCAATCGTCCTGGTGGAATCGCTGGTTTGGCGGTCGGTGGTCAAAGTCAGCGGCTTCCGGCTCCAGAGGCAGAGGCAATAGCCGGGCGGTTGGCCGCGGACAGGGCCTAGCTGCGGGTGGCAAATCCCGGGGCCGCAGTTATTAAATAAAAATATTGACATTTAGGAGGTTTAAAGATATGCCCAAATTTGATGGTACCGGACCGCGGGGACAAGGCCCCGGAACCGGTAGAGGAAGAGGATACTGTCGAAGTGGTTATCAGCGCCAGAACGGCCGGGGCCGCGGCCCAGGATTAGGCCGAGGTCAAGGGCGGCGGTTCTGGGGCAGCAGTTATGTAACGCCGGCGTTAAGGGCTAATCAGCCGGGATACGGGTCTTTACCGCAGATTTACTCAAACCCACAGGGAGAATTGGCCGATCTTCAGGTTCAGGAAAAGCTGCTCACCCAGGAACTGAAGGAGATTCGGAACCGGATAGCCGCAGTGGAAAGCCTGAGCGGCTCAAGCATTGCGGCTTAGGGTTTCAAATATACCATAAACCCTTAGCGCCAACTTAATCCGGGCGTGAGGTTGACCTTCACGCCCGTAATGATTAACAATTATAAAAAATCGAAAATGGCGCGATAACTGGTACCAGGCTGGTGGGAGGCGTGGGGCGTAAGACTCTGTCCGATACCTCAAAAACGCGGGCTAAAACCAGCCGCAGGGGTATATAATCAAAACAATCGCGCCATTTAGGAAAAAATCTGTTAGGGAAGGAGTAGTTAAGGAGCACCATGAAGACGATCGCAGTCAGCGCTACCGAAAAAAGTCTTGATTCACCCGTAGATCTTCGCTTTGGCCGGGCCAAATACTTTGTTATCGTAGATCCGGAAACCATGGACTGGGAGGCTTTGGATAACACTCCCAATATTAATGCCGCCCACGGGGCCGGGATTCAAGCCGCCCGCCTGGTGGCCGAGAATCGAGTCAAAACCGTGCTTACCGGTAACTGTGGTCCCAATGCCTTTGAGACCCTGCAGGCGGCTGGCATCCAGGTCGCTACCAATGTCAACAGCACCGTGCGTCAGGCCATAGAAAGATTTAAACGCGGGGAAATAAGTTTTGCCCAGAGTTCCAATGTCAAAAAACACTGGGGTTAAATCCGCCTTGTCTCGGACGCAACGGGTCATGAGGGTTTTTCCTGGACCTTTGGGGTTTTTATTCCGATGAGTCCGGAGCCTTGGCTTGACTTTGGGCAACATTAGTAATCTAATAAAAAATAAGAACTTACTAAGGAGGATTTAACCATAATGCATGACTGTTCTCATCAGCAGGGGGGCGGCAGTTGCTCTACCTGTGGACACCAGCATAATCATGACGAAGCGGCTCAACAAGAGGAACGCCAGGTACGCAACGTCCTGCAACAGATTCGCCATAAATTGCTGGTGATGAGTGGTAAGGGCGGCGTGGGCAAAAGCAGTGTGGCGGTAACCCTGGCCTTAGCCCTGGCGTGGCGGGGGTTTAAGGTCGGGATCATGGATGTTGACCTGCACGGCCCCAATGTGCTGAGGATGTTAGGGTTAAGGGAGGCCTTGGACCTGACCCAGGGCAGTTTTGTGCTGCCGGGCGATCTGTCCGATAACCTGAAAGTGGTCTCCATCGAAGCCCTGATGCAAAACCGGGATTCCGCGGTTATCTGGCGGGGTCCCCTCAAGCACCGGGTGATCCAACAGTTCGTCTCCGATGTCGAATGGGGGCGGCTCGATTACCTGATCATTGATTCGCCGCCGGGCACCGGTGATGAACCCCTGTCGGTCGCTCAGACTATACCGGAAGCCCAGGCCATTATAGTTACCACTCCCCAGGAAATTTCGCTGGCTGACGTGCGCAAGTCGATCAATTTCTGTCGCAAGGTCAACATGAAGATTCTGGGCCTGATTGAAAACATGAGCTTTCTGACCTGTCCCAAATGCGGCGAAGAAATTCCCTTGTTTAAATCAGGCGGCGGGGAAAAGACCGCCCAGGTGATGAATGTGCTATTATTGGGAAGTCTCCCCTTTGATTACCATATTGTCGAGGCTGGCGACGCCGGGCAGATGCCGCTGTTGAAACTCAAAAAGAGTCCGTATCTGGATACGTTTAACGCTATCGTGGATAAAATCATCGACATCCTGGATAAAGAGGCCAGTGAGCAACCAACCCCGATGCGGGAGCCGGGGACCCATAAATTTGCCATCCCCCTGGAAAACGGACGCTTAAGCGAGCATTTCGGGCATGCCCAGCAATATGCCCTGGTGACGGTCAAAAATCATGATGTTTTAAACCAGGAGATCCTCACCCCGCCGCCTCATGAACCCGGGGTCTTGCCGGCCTGGATGGAGCAATTAGGGGCTACCCACATCTTTGCTGCGGGTATGGGGGCCAAGGCTCAGGAGTTGTTCAACCAGAAGGGCATCGAGGTCATCACTGGAGCGCCCCTGCTGTCGCCTCAGGAGTTAATCCAGCAATATTTTGATAAAACTCTGGTTACCGGCCCTAACGTTTGTGACCACTGATGAGGCCGGGATCTCATGAAAATTGTTATCGCCAGCGGTAAGGGCGGCACTGGTAAGACTACCCTGGCAGTCAATCTGGCGGCGGCTTTAGGAAATCAGGCGCAGCTGCTCGACTGCGACGTCGAGGAACCTAATGCCCATCTGTTTCTACCTCTGGTGCAGGGCCAGAATGAGACCATTACCGCCCTGGTGCCCGAGGTTGATCTGGAGCGCTGCAATTTCTGCGGCGCCTGTGGCCAGCTCTGCCAGTTCAGCGCTATTGTCCCCCTGGAGCAGACGGTACTGATTTTTCCCGAAATGTGCCATAGTTGTGGAGGCTGCTATCTGGTCTGTGAGCCAGGGGCCTTGCGGGAACGGAGCCGGGAACTGGGAGTGATCGACAGTGGCCTGAGCCAGGAAGGGGTATATTGTGTCTATGGCCGCCTGCGGGTGGGCGAAGCCATGGCCCCACCGTTGATCCGCGAGGTTAAAGCCCGCATGGACCATAGTCGCACGGTAATCATTGATGCTCCCCCGGGCACCTCCTGCCCGGTCATCGCGGCCATGAAGGGCGCGGACTATGTGGTACTGGTGACCGAACCGACCCCCTTTGGTTTCCATGACCTGAAACTGGCGGTGGAGACGGTCCGGACCATGAAGCTGCCCATGGGCGTGCTCATTAACCGTTCGGATATCGGGACCGCCGAGGTCAAGAACTACTGCGCGCAGGAGGCTATCCCGGTGCTGCTATCCTTGCCTTATTCCCGGCCGGTAGCCGCAGCCTATTCCCGCGGGCAACTGCTGGTCAAGGCGATTCCAGGATTTAAGGAGCAGATGCTAGCTCTGTTTGAGCAAATTTCGGGGAGGCGGCAAGGATCATGAGGGAACTGGTAATCTTAAGCGGTAAAGGCGGGACTGGCAAAACCTCGATTACTGCCGCCCTGACAGCCTTAGGGGAGTCGCTGGTAGTGTGCGATTGCGACGTCGATGCCGCAGACCTGCATCTCCTGCTGGCTCCCACTATTAACGAGTCTTACCAATTTTCAGGGGGGCATGAAGCCCAGATCGACCCAGAACGCTGTACCCAGTGCGGCGAGTGCCTGGAATTATGCCGGTTCGACGCCATTACCCCAGATTTTCAGGTGGACCCGTTTTCCTGTGAAGGCTGTAAAGTCTGTGTTCATTTCTGCCCGGCACAAGCGATTGATTTCCTGGAAACCGTGGACGGGGATTATTTCGTCTCCGACACCCGGTTCGGACCGATGGTCCATGCCCGCTTGCACATTGCCGCAGAAAATTCGGGAAAACTGGTCACGGTGGTCCGCCGCAAGGCCCAGGAAATCGCCGAAGCCCAGAAGAAAGATTATATCCTGGTGGACGGTCCCCCAGGGATCGGCTGTCCGGTGATCGCCTCCTTAACCGGAGCCCATGCCGTGCTGCTGGTCACCGAACCGACGGTCTCGGGCCGTCACGACCTGGAACGGGCCGCGGGGCTGACTGCCTTTTTTAAGATCCCGACTTACGCCCTGATCAATAAATGTGACCTCAACCCGCAGATTACCGAGGAGTTGATACAGTTCTGTGAGGAGCGCAATTTTCCGGTCTTGGGACGGCTGCCCTATGACCCGGTCTTTGTCCAGGCCATGGTGGCGGGCAAGACCTTACCGGAATATACCGATGGGCTGCTGGTCGAAGAGCTCAAGAATCTCTGGCAGAAACTGCAAGTGGCTCTGCAAAAGACCGCTCAACCCAGCATTTAGGGTTGTTGGCCCTGTGTAACCTCATAAACAATAAGGGGACCTTGATGGGGGCAATGAGTTGCGTCCCTAGTTCAAGGGATTAATTTTTTTAGCGCTTTTTCAGTGCAGCAGCGGTTTTTCCCTTGTTCTTCAGCAAGTTGCAAGGCCGCTAATCCTCGGTTAGAGATACTTTCCCGGGTGTCACCGGCGTGATACCGGCACAACCCGACACTGACCGTAAAGCGGAGGTTGAAGGTTTGCTCGGCAAAGGTAAATTGGTACTGGGTGGCGGCGATTTCCCGGACTAAGCGGTCCAGGTTTTTGCGCACCGTGCGAAAGGTATCCGCGGGAAAGATAATGGAAAAGGTTTCCTCGGCATAACGGCCAATGAAATCGGTCGGACGGCTGACCTGCTCACAAGCCTTATAAAGCGCCACCAGCACCCGATTGCCGATATTAGACCCGAAATTCTCTAAGATCATGGGAAATTCATCCACTCGCAGGAAGGCCAAATTAAAGGGATGGCGGTGGGCCGCGGCATAATCCACGCAGGTGCTTAAATGACGCTGCCAGGCGGAGCGGTTATAAGTGCCGATTATGGCATCTTTTTGGGCATCTTGTACGGCTTGCTGCAGTTGACTCTCTAAATGCTTAATCTGGGCGGTATATTGGGACAGACGTTCTGCTTCTTGATCACGTTTTTCAAAGACGCTATTTTTTAGTTGGACCACCTCGGCCTGCAAGGATTTCTTGAGCTGCCGAATATCATCCAGCCGGGAAATATCCACTAAGCGATCCCCTAATAGCAGGATGCGCACATGGTAGGCTTCGTTTTCCCCCAGCAAGGTAGCCAGGCCATCAGATAACAGCCGGATACTTTCCTTGAGCTCGGCCTCTTTGCGATTTAGATAAGCCTTTTGCTTCTGTAAATGTTTGCCCACTACCTCAAAGAGACCGGTTTTTATACGCTCGGCCTGCAGGGCCTTGAGTTGGGGGTTGAAACGGTCGGACACCTCGTCTAACTGACTCAATAATTTTTCAGTGCCTAATTCCTCAATGTCACAAAAAGACTTTTTGATGAGCGCCAACAGCACCCGACTCAGATCCAGCAGCTTTAACCGCATTCCCAACAATTCCTGGAACCTGGACGGATCTGGCATTTCCGGTAAGGCCTTGATTAATTGCCAGCGACCCCAAAGTTTCATATTTTTCCTTGTAGCTGGTTTAGAAGAGTGAGGAGATAACTCTATCCTCCCCCAAAAGAAAACTTTTATTTTGAGGGCGATTTTGTTATTCATAAAAATATCGGCTGTTTTTTGGAAAAAGGTAAATCAAGAGGCCAGCATTGTTTATCTTCACTAAGATTGCGGAAAATCGGATTCGGGAGGCCATGGCCGAGGGAGCTTTTGACAATTTGGTGGGCAAGGGGCAGCCCCTCAATCTGGCGGATGAAAGTCACATCCCACCGGAATTACGCCTGGCTTACAAGATCTTAAAAATGGCCAACTGTCTGCCGCCGGAGGTGGAATTAAAAAAGGACATCTTGCGTCTGCAGGATCTGGTTGCCGATCTCCCTGATGAGGCGGAAAAACTCAAACAGATGCGGCGGTTGAACTTTTATGTGATGAAATTGAATATGATGCGCAAAGTTTCGCCGCGGTTAGAGGAACATGAGGAATATACCGCCAAGATTCTCGAGCGTCTGGGCTCCGACCGCAAGAAAGGTTCAGGGGCCTGAAATTGAGATTTGGGTAGCGCGGATCCGACTGCGGCATCCCTCCCCGCTTATTTAACCTCCATGAGAATCAACTCACCGTTGTTGAACAACCTGTTGCCCCGCCTGGGGGTATTACTAATGCGGGCCATATATGGAACCTGCCGTCAGACCACCCGCGGTATCGAGCAGGAGACCAAGCTGCTGGCCCAGGGTAAGCCGATTATCTACACTATCTGGCATTGTCAGCTCAGTTATGTGATCTATTATTTCCGACAGCGCCAGGGGGTGTTGATGGCCAGCCCCTCCCGGGATGGCGAACTGATCAGCCGCATCGCCCAAGGTTTCGGGTTTATTGTGTGCCGGGGTTCCCGGCAAAAAGGGGGACTGTCGGCGTTGAAAAGCATGGCCGCTTATCTCCGCCAGGGACACAGCGCCGGTCTGATTGCCGATGGCTCCCGGGGCCCGGCCCGGGTGGCCCAAAAAGGTCCCCTGGTGCTGGCCCGCGAGACCCAGACGCCGATCCTGCCGCTGGCCGTGGCCAGCCGCCATAAAATCACCTTCAATAGTTGGGACCGTTTTGAGTTAACCCTCCCCTTCAGTAGCATCACCCTGATCTTTGGAGAACCCCTGTACATTCCCGTGGACGACCGGGGGCCGCGGCTGGAATACTGGCGTCAGGAACTGGAAGCCCGCCTTAACCACCTTTTCCGAGCAAGTCAGCAGCATTAAGCGATATTTTGCGCTGCCCTTAGGGTAGTAATTCCGGGAATAAGTTCCCAAATAGGCTCCTTGCCACCATTTCAATTTAAGAATTTGCCGAAAAAATTTCTCCAATTGCCGATTTATCGTTTGCCTTTTGCCCTGGAACTGGATATAAATCTACTCAGGTTAAGGAAATTATAAGAGGAAAACAATGCGTTGGGAAGAATTAGACAGCGACACCGTGCGCAGTTTGGGAACACCGGAAAATATGGCCCTGGCGCAGGAGTTGGTGGAAAAAAATCAGGTGCGTTATCGCTACCGCCTGCCAGATCGACTTCAAGCGGGAATTTTGGCTAATAATGGCTTTCAGATCGAAGTCCTTATCGAAGATGGCCAATTAAAATATAATTATCCCTACCCCTGGGAAGGGGAGGCCTGGTCGCCTTATGCCCTGGCGGTTTTATGGGCCTGGGTTAACGAGCCGGATAGCTTTTTGCTTCGCTCTGCAATCAAGGAAAGATTGAAGCAATATTCAAAAGCTGAGCTGGTGCGTATAATCCTTGAGTTGGCCGACCGGGTTCCGGAAGTTAGAGAAATTCTGAAGCAAGAAAACCCAGAATTAGAAGATATTCTGGAAAGCATTGATCAGATCATGGCGGAAATCACTGATTCCCCTGCTCCGGCCATCGCCAAAATTGAGGATAAGTTGCGCCAGGCGCAGACCCATGCCGACCGTCTCTCTCAGAGCGGCCGACTGTCTGAGGCGCGGGCCATCTATTTTTATATCTTGGACAATATCCTAGGACTGGAAGAGGAGCAAGGCCAGATCGATCTGTTATCCCCGGAGCTAAAACAAGAACTGTACGAGGAATATTGCCAGCTTATCCACGAAGATGACAATCTCGACCGCCAACTGGTGCAGCAGGAAATTGAACAACTGGAAAGCCGCCCCCCGGCGGCGCAGAGCCATTTAGATTTTACCGAGGTCAAAAAGGCCATCTCGGAAGGGCCTTAGGACCGACAACCAACGACATCAGGAAGCGCCGGACAATAATTATAGCTCATGGATGGTTCTGCCCAAAATGCCGCAGGGTAGTGACAGTGGGCGCCATCTATCCCATGGATAAATTCCGACCGCGGGCCGTACCTCCAGGATTGGCTTACTTCAGGTATGACAGTTCTGGGGGTAAGGAAATCCCCTTACCCATAGTATCTTCCCCATAATTGATGCTGGCCAGAATTTGGATATCGGCCAGGGCGCGGTCATCGCCGGAGAAAATTACCTGGGATAGATTTTCCCGGTGCACCTTGCCTCCGGCCCATTGGAGTTCGAGAATGGAGCTGGCATCAAACCGATCTTCTCCCACTACCATTTCCACCTGGCCGCCATAATGCTGGACGATTTTCGCCACTAACATGCAGGGACGACAATGGAATCCTAGTTTCACGGGGACCCCCACGGTGATTTCCGAGCGCTGGATATAATGATTAAGCAACTCCTGAGACAGGCCTTTGCCTTTGGCCAAATATTCATTGCAATAGAAAATAGCATAATTTACAATGGCATCCACTAGGCGATCCTGATCTACTAATTCCATGAGCACCCCCTGAATCTGGCGGTAGAAATCTTTATGGCCGACGTCGTAGATATGGCGTTCATAAAAATGCGACAGACGGCCGCCCAGTTCCAAGAGGTGCAGGGCAATGGAAATATGGTCCCGCAGACGCTTGAGTTGGTGGCTCTCCGGTCCATGCGTATGGCGACCGACATAGGTATCAAAAGAAGACTGCAAATTGTGGATGGCCATCTCATACTTGCGCAGCAGCTCTTCATTGGCCTTTGAAGGAATGATGGTGCTCAACCCCGCCGCGGGGATCTGTTTATAAAATCCCAGGGCTTCGAATTCCTTGGAAATATTTAAGTAAGCAGTGGTGATCCGCACGATATTCTTTTTTTCTTCCAGTAGATCCTGATCGGCAATATCTGATTCCAGCAACTGGTCGGAAGACAGATTTGAAAAGCGCTCGCGCTTGAGCGCAAAGGGAGGAATATTGAGCCCCAGGCGCCGCGCCTCTGCCAGCAGCTCCTGACAGAGGCGGGCCAGACTGGTGAACAAGAAGCCGTGCACCTTATAACTCGCATTTAAAAAAGCCAGCTCTTGCCCGATCTCATAAAATTCCATGCGGCTGATAATATGCTTCATGGTGAACGACGCCGACGAAAAATTCAGCACCGAGGCCACCAGCTCCCGATATTTATACCAGCTCAGGTTGTTCTTGGCCCCATGATAGTCAAGCAGATCTTCTACCAACTTGGAGGCATACATCAGACGGGCATAGAGACGCTCGGTATCACGTTCCTGATCCAAAGAATCATGGACAATAAATTGACCCAGTTCCAACAGCTCATCAGAGAAATTGTTGACCAGCTTGAGAAAGACCTCAAAGGGTATTATCTCGAATTTGGAGCTCATCCCGTCTCACCTCTGGGGTGTCAGTTAAAACCTAAATTTTTATGATACCATAAATTTTTTTCGGTCAAAGCCTTTGCCGCAGCTTAGCGAGTGTGCATCTGGAAACTCGTTGTTCTTTTCCCCTTCGATGGGGTAAGGGGTAAAAAAATATTGCAGGCTCTCAATGCCTAAAAATCTAAGTCCCCCTCCCCCAAGCCCCTCCCACCAGGGGCGGGGAGTTTACGGATAAAAACTAGCAAGGCTACTAACTGAGGGCGGCGTCCGGCTCGACCATCTCGAAGTTTATCATAACTATGATCAGACATCAGACCTGCTCTAACCTTTAATAACCAAAAGGGAATTCCGATTAAACAAGGTTAAATTATGAGTATTGGAGGAAAGGCATTGAATATTCGGAAAACTGTGGACTTCAGAAGGGTTGTGGTAACCGGACTGGGTCTCATTACTCCTTTGGGCAATGACGTGCCCAGCACCTGGCAGCGCCTGGTAGCCGGAGAATCCGGGATCACTGTAGTGTCCCGCTTCGGCGCGGACTTAGAAGAATTTTCCCGACACTTTCGGATACCCCCGGATTTCCCCTTGATCGCCGGGGAAGTAAAAAACTTTGACCTCAAAGAGCTAATGACGGCCCGCAAGGGCAACCTTGATAAAGAAGACTTAAAACTGCTCAAATATACCGACCGTTTTACCCAATATGCCCTGGCCGCCAGCCTGGAGGCGATTAAGGATAGCGGCCTTAATCTGGAAGTCGAAGACCCGCATCGGGTCGGAATCATCATCGCCAGCGGCATGGGCGGGGTCGGAACCTGGGAGGAGCAGCATGAGAAACTACTGCAAGACGGGGTCAAGAAGATCTCTCCCTTTCTGATTCCGAAATTGCTACCTAACCTGGCCGCCGGCAATGTCTCCATCAGTTTCCGGGCCAAAGGACCTAACGCGGCTTTATCCACGGCTTGCGCGGCCGGCGCCCATGCCATCGGCGCGGCCATCCGCTCCATCCAGTTGGGGGAAGCCGAGGTGATGGCCAGCGGCGGGACCGAGGCCGCCATCACCCCGCTCACTATGACCGGCTTTTATCGCATGGGGGCATTGGCTACCGGCTTTAATGAGCGGCCGACCCAGGCCAGTCGCCCGTTTGACCAGGACCATCGGGGGTTTGTCATGGCCGATGGCGCGGGGATCCTGATCCTCGAGGAACTTGACCACGCCCGGCAGCGGGGCGCCCGAATCTATGCCGAGATCATCGGTTTTGGGATGACCGGCGATGCCCGGCATATTACCGATCCAGATCTGGAGGGAGCTATCCGGTGCATGGAAATCGCCCTCCAGGACGCCGACATCTCAGCCCAAGAGTTGGATTATATCAATCCGCATGCCACCTCTACGCCGGTGGGCGACCGCAATGAGGCCCAGGCCATCAAACTGTTAACCGGCAACCGCGCCACCGGCCCGCTGGTCAGCGCCACCAAATCCATGACCGGCCATCAGTTAGGCGCGGCCGGGGCAGTAGAAGCAATCTTTACCATCCTGGGGTTGAAAGAAGGGCTGGTGCCCCCCACGATTAACCTAGAGGTGGCAGATGCCCAGTGTGAGGGTCTTAATTATGTCAGAGATCAGGCCCGCACCGCGTCCCTGCATTATGCCATGTCCAATTCCTTCGGCTTCGGCGGCACTAACGCCACCCTGATTTTCCAGCGTTATGAGGAATAGCTATAATTGCCCAAGCAAAGTCTGCGGGATAATCTTTAATAATAAATTACCTTACTGATTACTGATCGCTAACTGTGGTGGCAAGTGGGACCTGCCGCCCAGCCTGGTCTTAAGGTTCATTAGAACACGACAAAATCAACGTTTTTCTGAGCCCGGCCGTAGCCGGTGGTAACCGTCACCAGCATGGAATAAGTCCCTGGTTTAGCCGTGGCCGGAAGCTGGATATTAACCTGGTTTTCCCAGGTGCCGTTGGGGTTGCGGGTTTCAGTTACCTTGACCTGCCCCACGGTTTGGCCCTGATATCGCACTTCCCGGCTAATGGTGACGGGAATAGCCACTTTTTCCGGGGTCAGGATAGTATATGAGGTGGTCAGAACGATGGAATCACCCGGCTTCACCCATTGGGGCTTGATCTCGATCTCTTCCAGGCGCACCACGCAGCCACCGGTAGGGCAGTAATTATATTTGGCGACCGCGTCTTCCCGCGACAGTTTGATCTGTTCCTGATAGCGCCCCCACATCAGGTTGCCCAGTTGCTTGACCCCACTCTGTTTAGGCTCACAGCCGCCCATGAACAGCATCAGCAAGCCCAGGCCGATCAGAGCTTTCTGCCAGTTTTCCCTCATTAGCTTCACCTCTCGGTCTCTAGTGTCAAAATCTGTTAAATATAACCCAAGCTTCGTGGTCTGCAACTCAAATATGAATTATCATCAAGATAAATAGACAGTTTACCATACCCCCGGTGGAAACTGCCCCGTCTTGCCAAGGTAGGGGTAGAGGTGTATTATACCGTTTTCTGTTTTTAGTTTTCTGTTTTCTGTTGAAATAGTTAATTTAATCAATGAATTAAGCCATGAGTTTGTTGCATTTCAATAAGAACTTGGTATTATCTATATTATTCAGATACCCTCAATTACGGGTATTGATGACCCAGATTTTCGGGGCACCAAAAAGGTGCGCGACAGAGCGAGCTTGACAATTTTTCCGCCTGGATCAAGGCGGCCAGGTTAGAGGATAAATTTAAAGATTAACTAACGGGAGGAGACTCGGTTAGTGGCCGGATGGAATATTTCCTTACATTTAAATATTCGTCAGAAGGTGATTGTCGGCCTGACCACCGGCATATTAGCCATCGGCTTCATTGGAGTCATCTCCTATCATTATCTACAGGTCATCGAATTAAAACAGCGGTTTGTGGAAAAAGCGGATGACTTCAGTAATATTGCCCTGGAAATCCGGAGATATGAGAAAAATTATCTCCTCTATGGTTCGACGGATGATTTAGTGGAAAATCGACGTTATATTCAGTTAGGTTTAGAAGTGCTGGATAAAATTGCCCCAGAGTTACGTGGATTATCGGGAGAACCGCAGATTCATATAATTCGGCAAGAACTCCTCGATTATGAACAACTGATGGAACAGATTGCCGACCACGAGATGGCCCGGGGCAATCCAGACTATCGCCACTTAGAAGAAAAATTACGCAATCAAGGCAAGAAAGTCGTGGACATTTCTAAACAGTTGGTCAGCTTCGAGCGCCTCAAGATTCTGCAGATCATCAGGCAATTAAAGGGTCAGCTGCTGGTATCCATCGGCGTCTTTCTCGGCCTGGGGGTGTTCTTGGTCATCGTGGTCAGCCGCAAGATCATTCGTCCCCTGGCGACTATTGAAAAGACCACGTTGCGCATTGCCCAGGGGAATTATAAACCACTGCCGGTCTTGAACACCCGTGATGAAACCCAGCGGGTGGTCGAGGCCTTTAACCGGATGGTGGAGGAATTGGAAAAGCGTCAGGACCAGTTGGTGCAATCCAAAAAGATGTCTTCGCTGGGGGTGTTGACTTCCGGCGTCGCGCACCAGCTCAATAATCCGCTGAATAACATTTCTACCTCCTGCCAGATCCTGTTAGAAGAATTAGATCAGTGTAATATCGAATTTTCAAAAAGAATGCTGACCAATGTCGAACAAGAAGTCAACCGGGCCCGGGACATTGTCAAAGGACTGCTGGATTTCTCCCGGGTCCGGGATTTTGCCCTCAAACCTACTCCTCTGCATGAGGTCGTCGAACGTTCCATCAAGCTGGTTTCCAGTCAGGTCCCGACCGGGATTCAGATCGTGGAGGATGTTCCCAAAGAACTTGTGCTTAACCTAGATGCCCAACAGATGCAAGAGGTCTTTCTGAATTTAATCCTGAACGCGGTCCAGGCCATTGGCCAGCCTCCGGGGGATATCAAGATTACTGCCTATCAATGTGAGGAAGACAGCCAACAGGCGATAATCACCGTAGAAGATACTGGTCTGGGCATTCCCAAGGAGACCCTGGAACGAATTTTCGATCCATTTTTTACCACGAAAGAGGTCGGACTGGGGACCGGTTTGGGACTGTCCATTGTCTATGGTATTATTGAGAAACACTACGGCACCGTTGCTGTAGAAAGCAAAGTGGGGGAGGGCACCCGTTTTACCATCCGGCTGCCCTGCTTTTCGGACTTAGAAGAAGGGAGAGAAGCCAGCGATGCCAGCCGCGCGCATTCTGATCGTCGATGACGAAAAAATCGCCCGAGAAAATCTAGATTTTGTCTTGAGTAAAGAAGGCTATGAAACCGTAGCGGTGGACAGCGGCGTTAGGGCTCTCGAGGAATTGGAAAAGGCCGAATTTGATCTAGTGCTGACCGATCTGCGCATGCAGCAGGTAGATGGTATGCAGGTTTTGGAGCGCACCAAAGAACTATACCCGGATACTGAAGTGGTGATGATTACTGGCTATGCCACGGTGTCCAGCGCGGTCGAAGCCATGCAGAAAGGAGCTTACCATTACCTGCCTAAACCGCATAAAATTGATGAATTACGCATCCTGGTACGCAAGGCCCTGGAAAAACGGTGGCTGCGGCAGGAAGTCAGCGAACTACGACGGCAGGTAAAAAGTCAACAAGGGTTCCCCCGGTTGATCGGCAAAACCCCGAAAATCGAAGCCTTGCGCCAGACTATTGAACAGATTGCCCCTACCGATTGCACCGTGCTGATCCTGGGGGAAACCGGCACCGGCAAGGAACTGGTGGCCAAGGCTATCCATCAGTTGAGCCCGCGGGCCGAAAAACGCTTTCTGGCCTTGAATTGCGGCTCCTTTAGCGAAGAATTACTGGCCAATGAACTTTTCGGCCATGAGAAAGAGGCCTTCACCGGGGCCCGGGGCATTAAACGCGGCTTGTTGGAAGTGGCCTCGGGGGGCACGGTGCTGTTGGATGAAATCGGGGATATGCCGCTGGCTATGCAGGTGAAGCTGCTCCGCGTCCTGCAGGAAAAGACCTTAATGCGGGTCGGCGGCACAACCGAGATCCCGGTGGATATTCGCATCCTGGCCGCGACCAACAAAGATCTGAAACGGGAAGTGGAACATAGCCACTTCCGCCAGGACCTCTACTACCGGCTCAATGTCATTACCCTGGAAATACCGCCGCTGGCGGCCCGCAGAGATGACATCCCGCTGTTGAGTTATAATTTTTTAAAAAAGTTCTCTCAGGCCCAAGGCAAGGAAATCCACGAAATCTCCGAAGAAGTAATGGATATTTTGATGTCCTATGAATTCCCGGGTAATATCCGGGAACTGGAGAATATCATCGAGCGGGCCGTAACCCTCTGTAATGGCTCGATAATCGAAGTGCAACACCTATCTGCCGACTTGCAGCAACAGGGTTTTCAACTGCAGCGCCGTCAGAAGCGGGAATTTCAGACCCTGGAAGAAAACGAAAAGGATTACATTCTCTGGGTCTTACAACAGACCCAAGGCAATAAAACCAAGGCCGCGGAGGTCCTGGGCATCGATCGGGTCTCCCTGTGGCGCAAACTGAAACGGTATGGTGTAGAAGCTTAGCGGTTAGAATTTATTGGGGCAGCAGCACCAGATCAATTATCGGCGGGACTTCTTCGGCCAATACGATCTGTAAGCCTTCCTTGACTTCCTCTTCCAGATTATTGATATCTACCTCATTCTGCTTGGGAAATACCACGACCTTGATGCCGGCCCGTTGCGCGGCCATGATTTTTTCGCGAATGCCGCTGACCGGCAGGAGACGACCATTTAAGGTCAACTCCCCGGAAAGGGCAACATCCTGCCGGGCCGGCCGCCCGGTCAACAGCGACAGCAGGGCCAGGGCAATGGTCAGCCCCGAGGACGGGCCTTCTTTGGGAATAGCGCCGGAAGGAATATGAATATGGATGTCACTGCTGGTAAAAAAGTCAGGGGCAATGTGAAATTGCTCGGCGTGACTACGGATATAACTCATGGCGGTCTGCGCCGATTCCTGCAGAACATTACCCAAGGAGCCGGTCAGGATGAGTTGCTTGTTGCCTCGCATCCGGGTGGCTTCGATGGAGATGATTTCCCCGCCTAACTCGGTCCACACCAGGCCGATGGTCACGCCCAAGCGCCTTTCGCTTTCGGCCACGCCGTAACTGAACTTGCGAGGTCCCAAAAATTTTTCCACCAGGACCTCGTCCACCATAGTGGGGCAGGACACTGCCTTGTCGCGCAGACAGATGCGCGCCAATTTGCGGCAAATCATGGCAATTTCCCGCTCCAGATTTCTCAGCCCTGCCTCCCGGGTATAATCCCGGATGATCATCACAATGGCCTCATCGGTAAACTCCAGCCCCAACTGGGTCAGACCTGAGTCCCGGAGCTGGCGGGGAATCAAATAATGCTTGGCAATCTTTTTCTTTTCGCCTTCGGTATAACCGGGAAAATTAATGACCTCTAAGCGATCCAAGAGCGGCAGCGGCAGATTGCCCACCACGTTGGCGGTGGTGATAAACATCACCCCGGACAGATCAAAGGGCAGATCCACGTAATGATCAATAAAATGATGGTTCTGTTCCGGATCTAAAATCTCCAAGAGGATGGAAGCGGGATCGCCGCGAAAGTCCTGGCCGATCTTGTCAATTTCGTCCAACATAAAAACGGGGTTTTTAACACCCAATCGCTTAATTTCGTTAATAATTCTCCCTGGCATGGCCCCGACGTAGGTGCGGCGATGGCCGCGCAGTTCGGCTTCATCCCGTAAACCGGCCAGCGACAGGCGCACGAATTTGCGCTCCAGGGCCTCGGCGATGGCCTGCCCCATCGAGGTCTTGCCGGTGCCGGGGGGACCGGCAAAACACAGAATCGGCCCCCGGGCCATCTGCATATGCCGCTTTCTATCGATGATTTCGCGCACCGTTTCCCGCAATTCGTCCAACTTAATGGGCTTAGAGAGATAATGGGCCGCGCCTTTGCGCAGGGCATCAACCGCGGTGCTCACCGTGGCATAGCCGGTAACCATAATGATTTCGGTATGCGGCGACAGGCGTTTCACCGATTCCAATAACTGCAGACCGTCCACCCGGTCCATCTTCAGATCGGTGAGAACTAGATCAAAATCATGGGATTTGACCTGATCCAGAGCCTCCTCGCCGTTGGCCGCGGTAGATACCTGGTGGCCCTCTTTGCGTAGAATGTATTCCAGGTTCTGACGGGCGATCTCTTCGTCATCCACCACCAGCACCCGGGAACTCTGGATACTGCACAGAGTGCGCACCGCCAGATATTCCAGCACCCGTTCCTTGACGTGCTTAAGACCGTAATGTTTGGATTCCAGCAGGCGTTCGGCCCGTTTTAGATCCAGGTTATCTTCGGTAAACTGGTTCCAAGGTAAAGAGCTTAAATAGTCCAGATAATTGAGACCGATCGAATATTCGGCGACCGCGGGATCGGTTTTTTCCAGCCGTTCCAATTCTTTTTTGGCGGCACTGGCCACATAACCAGGCGGTTGCGCCTTTTGAATCGCCGCCCATAGGTCAGCTAATTCCTTGCCACTAGGAACCCGCTCCTCTTCCCCTTTGCGGAACCAGATCATCAACTTCACCTTTCTAAACCTAATATCCCTTGTTAATTATAAATGAAATTTAGAACAAGGGCAACACCACCCGGAATATATTAAACGGGCGGCGCCAGGCAAACCAACCGTGTTGCATTTTACAACTAGTAAGCAATCAAGGTGTAACAATTTTTATGTTATAAAATTTATTAAATAAATAACGATCTATACTATACCTGTTACACTTTGCAACAAGGCTAATTCCCTTGCTTATGCGCGGTCATCATTAACTTATCAATGATATTATGGTCTTATATCGCTTCCGAGTTTTTGGCACGTTCCTTGGATATATACAAGTCAAAAGCGTATCGGCTGGATAATTGAGGCAATAAGTTAGGGGCCAAGTGCTGGCCCTAGAGCAGTCAAGGAAAGGAATCAAGACCATGTTGGGGCGACTAAAAAAGTGGAAGTCGGCTAAGAGCACCATCGTTCGCCCGGATGGGCGTAACATACGAGGGCGACCCCAAACTTTTGAATCGGCCCTGGAAGCCGTACCTTTAGGGAGCGGGCCCGAACTTCACGATCTGGCGGCAGAGGAAAAGCTCCAGATTCCAGGGGAGCCGCGCAAAATCCTGGTGGTGGCCCAAGGCGAGGCCTTTGATCCGGATGAAATCGATTACACGGTCAATCTGGCCGAGCGGCTGGGTTATGACATCATCGCCCTGAATGTTGGCACCCCGCCACCGCGCTCATCCAGGTTCTACCAGGTCTTGGGCAAACCCTGGCGTGAAGCCTTTGTCAAACGGGCGTCGGCTGCCGCGGCCCGCTTTCAGGCCCAGGCCGCCAAGAAAGGGGTGAGATGTCGCCAGATGGTAAAATTCGGCGACCTTAATAAAGCCGTGGAGGAACTTAATCAGGAAGTAAAGCGCATTGAGTTTATGATCACTGAACCCCAATTTAACAAACAGGAAGTAACTGCGCAAGTCACCTTGCCGGTTTTCAGCCTGCGAAGATACCAAGGATATCAAGGAGGAAAGGTTATGGCTAAGGATCTTAGGAAGAAAAAAATGACTTATCTGCGTTATACCATCGGTTTCGGGGCCTTAAGCGCGGTCCTTTATGCCGCGGTATTCACGAAT